>Ga0207847_100107_pt1 | contig 66527 bp, 57 predicted proteins | sample TtaePargueraPR_8_FD_187736 | JGI IMG/M metagenome (GOLD analysis project Ga0207847, IMG submission 187736) | Aerobic enrichment media microbial communities from Bioluminiscent Bay, La Parguera, Puerto Rico - Tt and E1 (SPAdes) | ecosystem: Environmental > Aquatic > Marine > Unclassified ... | reverse complement strand
TAAATTTATTAGGTGGGTTAATTGCTTATTGCATGAAGGAAGATAAGCCTTCACTGTCTCTAACACCCCAAGAGTTTGAATTGTTAGAGACTACAAATTTGGTATTAGCTTAACCAGATCTCAGGTTAATTAATAAACTGGGGCGATTGCTATAGCAATGGACGACTTTAGCAATAAAAGCTTAGATGAATGATAAAGCCACTTCTTAACCTGGAAAGCCTGGTAACTCATAACACAAACTTATAGCGACTTACTTTTAATTACGCATCTGGATATATTACTTTGAGTAATTTCACTCACTCAACAGATTAATTTCCAGGGCGTTAATAAAATAGAAAATCAGGCTGGAAATGAATATAAGTTCAGAAATAAAAAACCACCTGAAAAGGTGGTTTTTTATATTAAATAGGGCTTTTTATTTTACCATTTTTTCTTAGGTTGAAATAATACATCCAAATCGTCTTCTTCTTCTGCTGCTTTTTTACGTCTGTCTTGAGCATTAGAATTTTTCAAATCTTCGGTAATATCCGATAAGAGTTTGGTTAAGTCTGCTTTACGCTGGTTGGCGTAATCAGTGCGGGTAGCTTGACCATCGATTGTTGCAAGTGCCTTTTCATAATACTGACGTGCCGAGCCTAGCATTTGAGTCTGACGAGCCGCATGACCACGTTTCATTAAACTTTCAACATTAATTTTTAACTGCAATGCATCAAGCCGTTTATCTTCGAGCATAAAAATTTGAGTATCGACTTTTCCCTTTGTATGTTCAGAACGAAGGGCCGACCTTAACTTTTTAATACCTTGGATTAAAGAAATGGTTGCTCTTTCATCATCTGGTAAAGTAAAGCTGTCATCACTATAATTTTGCTGATCTTGCGGTGAAATATTTTTCACTCTTTGCTGGGTATCTTTAAGGCGGGTTTTGAGTTCATTTGAATCAGGCGCGAGTTCTGACATAGCTTTAATCGCGTCGAGCAAGCGTTGATGAAGGATTAAGATAAGTTGTTGGCTAACAGGGTAGTTACTGATATTCATAAGTAACTCCTCAGTCTCTTCTACCGTATTTTTATGTTTCGCAAGCTCAGTTCTTTTTTCAGCTTCCACTTTTTCTTTGTGCTGTTGTACGGCATTAATTAAAATTGCCAGAACAATAAGTGCAATTACAAGTGCAATAACAATGGTAAAAATCATCTCAATTCCTAAAATTACGAATTAACAATCGTTTTGTTTATTATTATAACAGCATTTAACCATGACTCTTCCTTATTCAGGTGATTGATATTCATGCTCAAAACTGCTCTCCTTCGATAGTACAAGAATATCGTTTAATAGTCGAACAAGTATACTTAAGTTTTGTCAAATTTACGGGAGTGTTAAAATAAATTGACTCCCGCCAAGTTCTCCACCATTTTTTAATTCAATTTTTCCTGACTGGTCTTCATTTTGATGAGCCTTGGCAATCAGTTTGGCAAAAAATAAACCCAAGCCGGTTCGTCCGTTTGTCAAATTCAGGTCCTGCATTGTCATACTGGTTTGTTCCAGCATATGTTGAGAATAGCCGGGACCATTATCTTCAATGCATATCATTAGTTGATTTTCTAATACTTTTGCACTGATTTTAATGCGACTGTCGGTGTACCTCATTGCATTAATAAAAATATCATTCAGTAGATTGGATATTAAATCTATATCTATATACCAGCTCAGGGATTCGTCTATATCTAAGTCGACATTGATTTGATTATTTTCAAGGTAGAGCTGGTTTTTAGTCATAATTTCTTCAACTATATCTAAGATGTGATGCTCTTCAATATTAACCGGCAATGACGATTTTTCAGCTCGGTAAAGTGATAATAGTTGCAACAGATTCGTATTAAGCCGTGATGCTTCATAATGCAGTTTTGCCAGCTCTGAACTGGTTTCTTGCTCTTGTGCCTGTTCACTGAGCCGATCAATTGATTGAATTAACAAACAAAGTGAATTTTTCATATCATGCACTGAAGAAGCGAGTACACTGGAAAAATCGATATCTGGTTTAGTTTCCACGTTATTTTCCTGCCAATAGTGTTCGGATTGTTTTTAAATTTTTTCTGAATAAAGTAAAGCGTTGATCTGCCGGATCTAAATTTTTAATAGTTCTAACACAATTCTCTATAATTTGCATAACCTCTTGTGATTGTTTTTGTTTTTCACAAATTCGGGTCAGTACTGTCATTAATAACAAGGCAATTGTTATGTTTTGAGGCGATAAAATGCTGGCTTTTCGAAAATTGTCTGCAGCTTCAATGAGTTTATTGTTCGCAAACGCAATTAATCCTTGCTGATAGAGCTTATTGGCAAGGAGAGGATCGTAGCGAGCAGACTTAATCAGTGAATGATTTTTACAATAGTCCGCAATAATTGGTGCACTTTGCACGATTTGTGGAAAATGGTTAATAAAATAGCTTAACTGCTCTTTTAAAAAAACTCTCGTGTCGGTCAGGCTTGTTAAATTCTTACAAATTGAAGTCAGGTAGTTAGTCACATCCTGCTCATTACCCAGATAGTGAAGATAAATACATTTAGTGATCTCCAATGCTGTAATAAATTGAAGGTCTGATTTATGAGTTTGCTGATAATTTTTGATGTATGACTGCAGTTCATTTTTAGATTTACTCAACTGACTGCCATTTAAAGTTTTGATATAGTTGATATAAGTATTTAGTAATTTAAATATATCCTCTTCGTTTCCGGAAACCGAGTTTTTGCTCAGTTGAATAACTTTTTTATAATACATAAGCGCAATTGAATATTGCGTCATTGCAACGGCTAAATCAGCATATAATCTAAGCCGGCTAATCGATTTTGAGCTGATTTTCACAGCTTGTTCTAAAACTTCAAAAGCTTTTTCATCTTCGCCCAGCGCTAACAGGCACTCAGCTTGCAAATCCAAAGCGTTTACGGCGTGCTGATTGAGTGAAATTATTTTTTCAAAATAACGATTAGCTTGTTCGAAATGGCCGGAACCCATTTGTGCTTTAGCGAAACCGATTAACGACCATAATAAAGGACGCTGTTTATTAATTGAGTGATATACAGACGCGGCCTGCTGATAAAGCCCTAACCTCAGTAAGCAGTCTCCTTTGATCTGTAGGCAATTGCTAGCATACCTATGTTTGGACTTTAGCATTTGATTGCAGACTTTGACAGCGCTGATATAATCCTGTTTATTCAGCTCTGAAAGCACAGGCAGAAGGTACTGTTTTTTTTCGTAAACCTTGTCTAGCCGGGTTTTCAACGATTGTTTAGTGAATGGTTTGGTTAAATAGCTGTCTGGTTTAAACTCGATTGCCCCCATCACCATTTCAATTGAATTTTCGGCTGTGACCATAATGAATATAGAATCTTTGCGCAGTATTTCACGATAGTTCAGTTCTTCGAGTAACTGCTGACCATCCTGACTGGTATCGCCTAAATTATAATCACATAAAATAACGTCGTGCTTGTGTTTCTGGTAGAGCTCAATGGCTTTCTCTGCATTAACCGCTGTATCAATTTCTTTTGCGCCTAAGCTAATTAGCATGTTGGACAAAGAGGTTCTGAATTCTGCAAAGTCATCCACGATTAAAAACTTTTTATTCTGGTATCTATTGAGATCACTCATAAAATAATCGTAAAGTGGCGAAATAAAAGAGTAAATTAATATTGGTTCATATTTTAGAAAAGATGAATTTATTTTCTAAATAAACATCGAATTTTTACGTTTATCGGTATAAACTAATTGAAAAGTAATAAAAAATACGCCAAGTATTCACATTTAGCATAACGGTGGTAGGGAAATGAAACTTCAGCAGCTGAGATATATAGTCGAGGTCGTCAACCATAATCTAAACGTGTCCGCAACAGCGGAGAGCCTTTACACGTCTCAGCCTGGTATCAGCAAACAAGTTAGAATGCTGGAGGATGAACTTGGTGTGCAAATATTTGGTCGTAGCGGAAAGCATCTCACCCATGTCACACCTGCTGGACAAGAAATTATCAATATTTCCCGTGAAATGTTATCTAAAGTGGAAAGTATTAAAGCAGTATCACGTGAACATACCCAGCCGGATCAAGGCAAGCTGAATATCGCTACCACACATACCCAAGCCAGATATGCTTTACCCGAAGTCATTAGCGGGTTTATGAAAAAGTATCCTAAAGTTTCACTTCATATGCATCAGGGCACGCCAGCCCAAATTAGTGATGCAGCCGCCAAAGGTGAAGCTGACTTTGCGATAGCAACGGAAGCGCTTCATTTATATAACGATTTAATCATGTTGCCTTGTTACCACTGGAACCGCAGTGTGGTCGTTAGTCGTGGTCACCCATTGGCGACAAAACGAAATATTACGCTCGAAGATGTCGCTAAATATCCGATTGTGACCTATGTGTTTGGTTTCACCGGGCGCTCAGAACTGGACAATGCATTTAGTAAAACCAATCTGGACCCTAAAATTGTATTCACGGCAACCGACGCGGATGTAATAAAAACCTATGTGCGAATGGGCGTTGGTATAGGCGTTATGGCCACTATGGCGGTGGATAAGAAAAATGACCATGATCTAGTTGCGATTGATGCCTCACATCTTTTCAGACCCAGTACCACTAAAATCGGATTCAGAAAAGGGACCTTCCTGCGTCATTATATGTATGATTTTATTGAACGTTTTGCTCCGCATTTAACTCGGGATATTGTTGATAAAGCAATCATGTTAAAAAATGCAGAAGAGATAGATGATTTATTTAAAGATTTTAAACTACCGGTTCGCTAATTCGCATAATTAGGTTTTACCGGCACACTTGCCTCAAATTCAACCTAAACCTGACAGGTCAGTCTTTGTTTAAACTCATTTAATATAGCAGCTGTTGCACCCCAGATTAATTTATCTTCAAAATAGAATCCATAAACAAGTCTTGAATCCGTTCCCCGAAACATTTCAATCGATTGAATATTCAGGTGATATAGAAGTGCATTAAGCGGTAATTTGATTAATGCTGAGACTTCCTGTTTATTGAGAGTAACTTCAGGCTGTTTCTTATCTTGGAAGCGGCTGACTGAAACAAATGGCGAAATCTCAAAACCAGTTAAAGTTGAAATGCTGGATAGCTGACTGACTAATTGCCAGTTATCAGGCGTAATCCCGATTTCTTCTCGGGTTTCCCGCAAAGCGCAGTCATACAGGCTTGTATCTTCAGAATCGAGTTTGCCCCCGGGAAAGCTTATCTGTCCCGGGTGGTGACGCAAATGTTCAGGCCTTTGTGTCAGCCAGATTTCCAATTCATGTCTGTTCGTTTCTACAATTGGAACTAATACCGCTGATTGAACTGCAACTGAGTTTTCGCCGGCTGATTTGAAGCCTGTGCGCTTAACCGGTGCAGGATTCAAGCGTAAATTTAATATTAGGTCGGCCAGTTGCATACAGGTTTATAAAGCATTTAAAGTCGGAAGGATTTTATTTACTTTATCAAAGGTTTCTTTATATTCATTTTTCATGATTGAGTCATATACCAGTCCGCCACCGGCCCAACAATGGATTTGGTTTTTATCGGCAACCAGGGTGCGAATTGCAATATTGGTATCCATCTGGCCACGCCAGTCAATATAGCCTATCGCACCACAATAAATTGAGCGGCGATGTGGCTCCAGCTCTTCAATGATCTCCATCGCCCGCACTTTGGGCGCGCCTGTAATGCTGCCACCAGGGAAACAGGCTTGTAGCAAATCAAACGCATTTTTATTGTCACACAGCTCACCTGTGACTGTGCTGACTAAGTGATGGACCGCCGGAAAGCTTTCTATTTCAAAAAGTTTAGGCACTCTGACGCTGCCCGGTCGACACACCCGACTGATGTCGTTTCGCAATAAATCAACAATCATCAGGTTTTCAGCTCTGTCTTTTTCAGATTTTTTCAGTTGCGCTTTAAATGCATTATCCTGTTTTAAAGACTGCCCTCTGGGGACTGTGCCTTTGATAGGTTTGGTTTCAACTTTATGTTGAGCCAACTGCAAAAAACGCTCAGGGGAAATGCTGATAATACTGTGTTCTTTGTGTTTAATATACGCTGAGAAGGGCGCTTTATTGTTTTCTCGTAAGGCAAGATATGCTTGCCAGCAATCACCTTGATATTGTGCACTAAACCTTTGTGCCAGATTGATTTGATAGCAGTCACCCTCAACCAGGTATTCTTTAACTGAGTCGAATTTTTCAGCGTAACTCTGCTCACTCATATTGGCTTGCCACTCAGTTACCAGTTTAAATTTCGAAACTGATTCTGGCATCTGGTTCTGATATTTTTTAATAAGTGAGTCTACGCGTGCAAGTTCAGGCTGATGATCAACTGCATACCAGCGTCCGGTCTGATTATCTTTGATGATTGCCCAGTCATAAATGCCCAAATGAAATTCCGGCAGTGTGATATCCTGCTCGGCAATTTGAGGTAAGTCTTCAAGACTGCGCGCCAAATCATAACTAAACCAGCCAGCGCAACCACCAACAAACGGTAAATCTGACTCGGGTAACGACTGAGGCATTAACTCTTTTGATAAACGTTTGGCTGCATCAAATGGATTGCTATCTGAACTGGTTTGATACCCGCCGTTTAATAATGCAATTCTGGTTTGATTATCCTGGTGAGTAATTGTTGCTAAAGGTGCAGATAAAATAATATCAAACCGGCTATTTTCATGCTCTGCATCAGCCGAGTCTAATAAAATTGCGCCATCTTCATTGGCAACCACGGAAAATAGGACGGTCGCTTTTAATGAGGCGGAGAGTTCGAGTTGATAGATTGGTTGAATATTTTTCATTTATCTAAATTTATACCAGCCATATTTTTGGCGAAATAGATCTAATAAGGTTACCATATTTGTAATTTAAAATAGCCCTTATAGTAGATATTTAATATAACTATTTGCGTTGCACGTATTTAATTGTATTAATATCATTAACTTTTTGTATCACCATGCCACTGGGGATTAATGATGACAACGATCAAACAACAAGATTTTATCGACAGCATTGAAGATGCACTGCAATTTATTTCATATTACCATCCATTAGACTATGTTAAAGCGGTTGAAGCTGCTTACCATAAGGAAATTAACCCGGCTGCTAAAGATGCGATGGCTCAGATTTTAATTAACTCAAGAATGTCTGCACAAGGTCATAGACCGATTTGTCAGGATACAGGTATAGTAACTTGTTTTGTCAAAATTGGGATGGGTGTCAGCTGGGACAAAACGGATATGACAGTACAGCAAATGGTCGATGAAGGGACTCGTCGCGCTTATACCAATCCTGACAATCCACTTAGGGCTTCTATTGTAAAAGACCCAGCCGGTAAACGCATCAATACTAAAGACAATTCACCGTCTGTGGTCCATATTGACATGGTTGAAGGGGATAAAATTGAAGTCATGATAGCGGCAAAAGGCGGTGGCTCTGAAAACAAGTCTAAAATGGTGATGCTCAACCCGAGTGATTCTATAGCTGACTGGGTCGTTAAAACTTTACCTACCATGGGCGCTGGCTGGTGTCCACCGGGCATGTTAGGTATCGGCATTGGGGGAACAGCTGAAAAATCTGCGGTACTGGCGAAAGAGAGCTTAATGGATCCTGTCGATATTCAGGAATTGATTGAGCGTGGTCCTCAATCTACAGAAGAAGCACTGCGTTTAGAAATTTACGACAAAGTAAACAAGCTAGGAATAGGTGCACAAGGTTTGGGTGGGTTAACGACCGTAGTCGATATTAAAGTAAAATCTGTCCCAACACATGCTGCTTCTAAACCTGTCACTATGATCCCCAATTGTGCAGCGACACGCCACGCACATTTTTATCTTGATGGCAGTGGTCCGGCTGAACTTAAAGTGCCTAAGCTGGAAGATTGGCCAGAAGTTACTTGGGAAGTTGGCGAAAATGTTCGTCGGGTAAATGTTGATGACATCAGTAAAGAAGAAATTCAAACCTGGAAAGCGGGTGATACTGTATTGCTGTCCGGAAAAATTTTAACCGGTCGTGACGCGGCTCATAAACGCATCAAAGAATATTTAGAGCGTGGTGAAGCTCTACCTAATGGTGTCGATTTTAAAAACCGTTTTATTTATTATGTCGGTCCGGTTGATGCAGTCGGCGAAGAAGTCGTGGGGCCAGCTGGTCCGACAACAGCCACCCGCATGGATAAGTTTACGGATATGATGTTATCTGATTTTGCTTTGTCCGGGATGATAGGTAAAGCTGAGCGCGGTCCGCAAACGGTCGAGTCAATTGCTAAACACAAGGCGGTTTACCTCATGGCGGTAGGGGGGGCAGCTTATCTGGTTGCTAAAGCCATTAAAAAATCTAAAGTCGTTGCGTTTGAAGATTTGGGGATGGAAGCCATTTACGAGTTTGAAGTGGAAGATATGCCAGTGACGGTCGCGGTTGATTCAACCGGAAACAATGTTCATCAAACCGGCCCTGCAATCTGGTCTAAAAAAATCGCTGAATTGGATAACTCATAACCAATTAGTTTAAAGCGGTATTAATCAAACAGACATAACTAAAAAAGCTCAGTTGACGGTAAGCAACTGAGCTTTTTTGTAGATAGGTATGAAAGCAGGCCGTTAACGGCTCGGTGGAACAAACTGTCCGTTTTTAATTTGTTCAGAATAGCGACCTGCCAACTCATTTAAACTGTCCAGGTTAGAGCCCTGATTATCAAGCAAGGCTTTTAACGGCGCCAGATCAATATCAATAATTCCGTATTCTTTAGCTATTTTACCCCATACATAAGCATGTTTAAATTTTTCTTCTTTGATATATAGGGTACTTAACGTTTTAAATATTTCGGGTTTTAGAATTTGTGTACCGTCATAAATTGAAAGCGCATGGTATAAGGTATCTATGGTTAAGTCCCGGTCAAATTTGACATAATATGTGGCCAACTTAAATTGCAGATCCGGCGTTTGTAAAATCCCAGTATCTCTGAGTTTTAAAAACTTCTCCATTGCAACTTCATCACCGTTACGCGACCAGTGCCAGTATAATAAATAGGGGTCATTCGAATTTTTGGTGGCATCTGATAAGCGGTTTAATTCTTTTAGCGAGGTAATATACCCTTTTATTCGACCAGCCTGTTTTTCTTTTAATTTGATATGTTCGATATGAGATGCTTTTTCCACACAGACAGAGTAGCTTTCCAGATCTAACATTAACTGGTAACGTACAGCATCAGAAGGCGCTTGCAATTCACGATAACGGCCCGTAATGACCTCTTTTCGTTCAAGTTTACACCAGGCGTCATCGTTTAAATCATTACAAATTTGAGCTTGTTCCTGACAAATCTGGCGTAAACTCGGGCCAGAATCACATGCAGATAACGCGAATATAACTGTAGATAGACTAAATAAATGCCAAACCCATTTATTTATTTTCAATTGAACCACCCGGATAAAAAGCCGACTAAAATAGAACTGATAAAAAGAATACCCTAAAATGAAGTCAAAAAAAATCGTCAATATCCTTATTCAGATCGGAATTTTTCTTTTATTGTTGAGTTTGATATCAAAATTTCAGACGCGCAATATGCTGGATACAGACACAAAGGCACCTGAAAACCAGTTTTTACTGACCTCAGCTCAAACTCAAAAAAGCCAAATACTCAATTTTGCAGATAACAATATCCGCACTATTGTGTATTTTTTTGCACCCTGGTGCCAGATTTGCCACTTAAGTATGCCGAACCTGGTTGAGATACAGGCATCAAAGGGAGAGCAAATAAAAATTGTCGCGATTGCGCTTGATTATCAAAAACAAAGTGACGTTAATGATTTTATTGAGCAGCATGCACTGAATTTTCCGGTTTATTATGGCCAATCTGCTATTCAGAAAGCTTTTAAAGTCAGCGCTTTCCCAAGTTACTACCTGATTGATAAAAACGGAGTTGTTACTCACAAAGTGGTTGGTTATACCTCAGAAATAGGGATGCGGCTGCGACTTTAAACCGGATTGGCAATCCATTTTCCAGCCGTTCTGTTTTTAAACTGCAATTCTGCTCAGGTTAATACCATCAACCTTTTACGCTTTGCGCTTCTTCAGTTATAATACCACGTCAAATTTTTGGAGTATTCAATGGCGCGTTTTTTAGTTACCACCTCAAAAGGCTTAGAAAATCTGTTAGAGCAAGAGCTGCAAAGTTTTGCCATAGACAATATCAAGCTTTCAGTATCATCCGTTTGGTTTGAAGGATCGTTAGAGCAGGCTTACCGGGTATGCTATTGCTCACGTTTAGCCAATAAAGTTTTTCTCGAGTTAACCAGCGCGCCATGCACCGGCAAAGATGACTTATATCAGTTGGCTCAGTCTGTTGACTGGTCGATGCAATTTAAAGACAGAACGACCTTTAGTGTCGATTTTAACGGTGTGACCGACAAACTTAGAAATACACAATTCAGTGCGCAGGTGGTAAAAGATGCGATAGTGGATACATTTCAGGAAGAGTTTGGTCGCCGTCCGAATGTAGATAAAGCCAATGCTGAAATTCGCATCCAGGGCCGATTAATTAAAAACAATGCGCATCTTTTCATTGATTTATGTGGTCAGAGTTTGCATCAGCGCGGCTACCGAGAAAATGCTGGTCGTGCGCCAATCAAAGAGAATATTGCAGCAGGTGTCGTTATGCGTTCTGGTTGGCTTGAGCAACCACAGCAGCCTTTAGTGGATTATTTTTGTGGCTCTGGGACTTTGTTGATTGAAGCTGCGCAAATGGCACTCAATATTCCAACGCAACAATTTCGTCGTGAATGGGGATTTGATCACTGGTTGGGTCATAATGCAGCCTTGTTTGATCAGGTAAAGCAAGCAGCCGACAGTGCAGTGAAAAGCGATCTTAATTTGCGTTTGTATGGTGTTGACATTAATGGACGAGAATTAAAAATCGCTGAACAAAACGCGCAAGATGCTGGAGTTGGCGAATATATTCATTTCCAACGGGGCAATGCGCTGGATTCAATGATAGATTTTAATGACGAAGTCGGTCATATCATTTCAAACCCCCCTTATGGTGAACGACTCGAAGACGAACTTAAAATTGCAAATCTGTATCTGGACTTTGGCTCTGAAATTAAAGCCAGATATCCGAACTGGCAACTGACTGTTATCAGTTCAGCGGTTGAGCAATTACGCCAGTTAAAATTATCAGCCAGTAAAAAATATAAAGTAAAAAATGCCGCGCTGGATTGTGTGATTGCAAAATATACTATCGAAGCCAGTGACGGGGGCGATCCCCGTGAAAAGATGGCCATTGAATTTCAAAACCGGCTCAAAAAGAATATCAAACAGTTTAATAAGCTGGCTAAGCAGGTCCCAACAGAATGCTACCGCGTCTATGATGCAGACTTACCCAATTATAATGTAGCCATTGATATTTATGGTGATTCATTAGTGATTCAGGAATATGCGCCACCAAAAAATATTCCACCGGAAAAAGCTCAGGCGAGACTCAATGAAGTTTTATTAACAGCACCTGGAATATTGGGTATAGAGAATAGCAAAGTCGCGCTTAAAGTACGAAAACGGCAAAAAGGTAAAGAGCAGTATCAAAGAAATGCCACACGGGACGACTATTTCCCGGTTCAGGAAGCCAATGCGCTGTTTTATGTCAATATTCATGATTTTCTGGATACAGGCTTGTTTTTGGATCACAGAGACATGCGCTTACTGATTCAACGGCAGGCAAAAGATAAAACGGTGCTGAATTTATTCGCGTATACCTGCAGTGTTAGTGTTCATGCTGCACTGGGCGGTGCCAGTCAAATTACCTCTGTTGACCTGTCTAAAAAATATCTGGATTGGGGCAAACAAAATTTTGAGTTGAATAATATTAACCCAAGCTGGCATCAGTTTGTGGCACAGGATTCACTCGACTGGCTAAAAAATACCAAACAAAATTTTGATTTGATTTTCATCGATCCACCGAGTTTTTCAAATTCTAAAAAGTTAGATAATACCTTTGATGTGCAAAGAGACCATTTGGCCTTAATTGAAAATGCACTCGCTAAATTAAATCAGGGCGGTGAGATTTATTTTTCAAATAATTTACGCAGCTTTAAATTAGATGAAGCAGGGTTGAATCAGCTAGGGCTGACATTTACCGAAATCAGTCAGCAAACATTGCCGTTTGATTTTAAACGTCGGGCGAATATTCGACGAGCCTGGAAAATCACTAAACAATCATGAGTGACTTAGCCCTTTATGGGACAGAAGGCTGTCATTTATGTGAATTAGCACAAGCGGTGCTAGCTCATCTGGGAATTTTAGATCAGGTTCAGCTGATCGATATAGCGCTTGAAACTAACAGTGAAGAACTGGTTACGCGTTATGGTGAAAAAATTCCAGTGCTAATTGATCTACCTACTCAGCAAACTTTATGCTGGCCATTTGATGAAGCCAGCTTATTAGATTGGTTAAATACACAATATGAACTTATACCGGATAACTAAAGCCGAGCTGGCTTTTGGTGATCACCCTTTATTAAATAACGCTGATTTTCACATTAATCGTGGTGAAAAAATCTGTATTTTAGGTCGTAATGGGGCGGGTAAATCAACTTTATTGAAAGTGATTGCCGGCGATTTGCACCTAGATAGTGGTGAAACCAATATTCGCAGTGAAACTAAAATAGCGCGTTTACCTCAAGACCCACCAAAAGAATCCAATGGCGTGGTTTATCAATATGTGGCAAAGGGGTTGGGTGAAGTCGGGCAGGCCTTAGCCCGGTTTTATCAATTGAGCCAGGATACTCAGGCCGATCTAAATGAATTAGCAGATATTCAGCAAAAAATCGATAAGCTCGATGGTTGGCAGTTTGAACCTAAAATTCAGCAGGTTATCTCACGCTTAGGGTTAGAGGCTGACGCTGAATTGAGTGGGTTATCCGGCGGCTGGTTACGTAAAGTGGCATTAGCTCAGGCTCTGGTGGTTGAGCCTGATATCTTGTTATTGGATGAACCGACCAACCATTTGGATTATCAGTCGATTAACTGGCTTGAGCAGTTTTTAAAAGAATACAATGGCGCACTGGTATTTATCAGCCATGACAGGGCCTTTGTCCGCAATGTCGCGAATCGTATTGTTGACCTGGACCGTGGCCGCTTAATTAGTTACGAGCGCGGTTATGAACAGTATTTAATTGATAAAGAAGCTTTTTTGAAAGCCGAAGAAGTTGAAAATAAAAAATTTGATGACAAATTAGCTCAGGAAGAAACCTGGATAAGACAAGGTATAAAAGCGCGTCGAACCCGTAATGAAGGGCGTGTCCGTCATCTTCAGCAAATGCGTAAAGAAAGAGCTCAGCGACGCGATGTTCAGGGAACTGCAAATCTGAATCTGGATGAAGCTAAACGTTCAGGTAAACTGGTTGCTGAGGTGAAAAACCTAAGTTATCGCTATAGCGATGAACTCAATATTGTTGAAGATTTTAGCTGCGTCATTATGCGTGGCGATAAAATTGGTTTAATCGGCCCGAATGGCTGTGGTAAGTCTACTTTCATCAAACTTATTTTAGGTCAGTTAACGCCGGATTCCGGCTCGGTTAAACTAGGCACTAACTTAGATATTGTTTATTTTGATCAATACAGGGATCAATTGGACGAAGAAATGTCCGTTATTGATAATGTTGCTGATGGCAAGCAGGATGTGGTATTTAATGGCCGAAGCCGCCATGCGCTTGGCTATTTACAAGACTTTTTATTTTCGCCGCAACGCGCGCGTTCGCCGGTTAAATCTTTATCAGGCGGTGAGAAAAACCGGCTCCTATTAGCAAAGTTATTCCTAAAACCGGCTAATTTACTGGTTTTGGATGAACCTACCAATGACTTGGATGTGGAAACTCTGGAATTATTAGAAGAGCTAATTGATAGCTATCAGGGCACTTTATTGTTAGTCTCTCACGACAGAGAATTTGTTGATAATACAGTAACATCCAGCTTCTTCTTTCATGGTGGCGGGCAAATCGAAGAGTTTATGGGTGGCTACGATGCCATTATCCCGTATTTAAAAGAGAAAGAAGCCAGATTAAAACAAATTCAAAACGATAAATCTGAACCTAGTCAGAAAAAGGCGGTCGAAAAACCTCGAAATACAAAAGTAAAGCTGTCATATAAGCAAAAACGTTTGTTAGAATCATTGCCTCAGACAATTGAGTCTCTTGAAACTCAAATATCGGCGCTTCAGGATGAGATTAATTCACCGGAATTTTTTACGTTAGAAGCCGATATTACACAAGCTAAGTTGGAATCCTTAAATAAATTAGAAGAAGAGTTAGAGACCGCGTTTGAGCAGTGGGAAGAACTTGAAAGCCTGGAAAACGAATAATCTATGATGAATAAACTATTAAAATCAAGCACTATCATTATCAGCTATTTAGCCTTGCAAACTTCTGCATGGGCTCTCAATACGACTTACCGGTTAGAAATAGTTGAAACCCCGGAAGAGTTTAAAAACAGTTTCCCAATCGGCATAAACAACCAGGGCGATGTCGCCAGCGCTTTGCCAATATCGGGCAACCGTTTCGACTTTCCCATTGATGAGACTTTATTGGACTTCAATGACGTAGATACACCTGAAAAATTTATTAATGATTTGGTTCGATCTGGCCAGTTTGGTGATACTGGCTTTGTTACTAGTCTAGTGGCTGTTTATTGGGAGTCTATTCGTCGCGGTCGGTATAATGCGACTTCACTCAGTATGGTAATGGCTTATCTGAATCAAAACATAAGCGATGGACAACATCAGCAAATTGCCAGTATTCGCTCTGCTTTTTCTGATGATACTTTATTGGAAGAGCTAGCCATTTTTGATCGGGAAAATCCGGAAACCGATGAATATACGTATTTTCATCCGGAGCATGTGCATTCGATTAATAATTTATCCTGGCTGGCCGGTGAAACTGGCTCTCCACTGACTAAAACTGAAATTGATGGTGAAACCTGGTTGATGCCTGAGTTTTTAAACCGAGGTTTTGTTAAATACTCCAATCAGGCAATCACATTAGAATCCAGGTACGATAATAAAGATGCGTTAGGTGGCTTTAGTTATGCAACTGATATTTCTGACTCAGGTTATGTTGTAGGGTATGCGTCTGTTGACGGTAGCCCTGCATTGGACAGTTTAACTGATAGTTGTAAAGCTCAGGATGATACTGTACCTGAAGAGGTGTGTATCTGGAAAGCACTGGGCAATAATAAAAATGGCCAAATTGGCGCATTTAAAACACGCGCTTATATGTGGAAAGTGAATGGAAATGGCGATGTTACCGCTCGTAGAGAACTGGGAATCGCGATAAATGACCCTGAACTGGCAGAAAGTAATAGTTATATGAGCCGAGCTTTTGGTGTAAATGACGCAGGTATCGCTGTGGGCGAGTCTCATGTTATAGACATTAATGAAAGAGTTAGGCAGCAAGCGGTTATCTTTTTTGAAGATAATGTTTACCCGTTAACGAATCCGCAGGAATATGTAAGTAGTCGCAGTATTGCAATTAATAATAATGGAATTGTCATTGGTATCCTAGCCGATAGAGCCGGTTTAACGGGCGTTACTAAAAGCTTCTATTATGATATAGACAGCAGTGGTGTGAATGTGGAGCTGATTGATGACTTTTTCAGTAGTGCAAATACCAAAGCCAAAGCAATCAATGAACAAAATCTGATTGTTGGTGAAACGGAGGCTTCTGAGCTAGCCAGTGGCAGTAAACCTAAACATGGTTTTATATTTGATCTGGATGCAGAGCAGATGTATGACTTAAACAACCTGTTAAGCTGTGAAACGGATTTTACAATTACGGATGCGGTTGATATTAATGATGACGGTACGATTTTGGCTCGTGCTTCTTACACTCAGTCAAGACGAAACTTAATGGGTGAGGTTGTGACTAACTCAACCAGTGGCGGCGATGCTATTGAACAAGTTGAATATACAGTCAGATTAATCCCGGATTCTACTTTAGGTGACAGCTGTGATGCACCGGATAATGAAGTTAAAATTAAACGTAAAGGGGCTTCATTTAGCTACGCTTGGTTATGTTTATTCTTTATTACATTTTTATTTAAGAAACGTAATATTAAGTCTAAAACAATCTAATAAAAACTGTCTCTTATTCAGTTCACTAACGTGTTTTAAATCAGCATGTTAGTGAACAATTTTCTTTTTTCTTTAATACCCGCCTAATTTTACCCTATTGCAATCGCTTTTTTATTTAGCTAATTTTAGATTGTCGCTGTGATTCAGTTTGACTGATAAACATTGGTTAGCGGTCATTTAATAGACGCGTTCAGGCCATGTTTGCGGCAAAATATAATTTTCATCCGAATTTATGTGGATAAGGAAAAGCTAAATGAAAAGACAAAAGCGCGATCGTTTAGAAAGAGCCCAGTCCAGAGGCTATCAAGCAGGTTTAGTCGGTAAAACTAAAGAGTGTTGTCCTTATCAGGAAGCTGATATTAAGGCTCAATGGCTTGGAGGGTGGCGAAGTGCTGTCGATGATAGAGTAACGTTTTTTGGAGGAAAATAGAAAAAAGCCCTTACGGGCTTTTTTCTTTTATACGCAGTGTAAATCTGGCTATGATTTAAAACGAAGATGTATCCTGGAACAGGCCTACTTTTAAATCTTTCGCTTCATAAATCACTTTTCCATCTACTGCAACAGTCCCGTCACCGATACCCATGAATAATTTGCGCTTAATCACACGCTTAAGGTCGATTCTGTAAGTGACTTTTTTAGCCGTCGGTAATATTTGACCGGTGAATTTAACTTCACCTACGCCTAATGCACGGCCTTTGCCCGGTCCGCCGCTCCAGCCAAGGAAAAAGCCTACAAGCTGCCACATTGCATCCAGACCTAAACAACCCGGCATTACAGGGTCTCCCGGAAAGTGACAATCAAAAAACCATAAGTCAGGTGTAATATCCAGTTCTGCTTCAATGTAGCCTTTACCGCAAGTACCACCTTCTTCAGTGATTTGAACAATTCTGTCCATCATTAACATATTCGGTGCAGGTAACTGACTATTGCCAGGTCCAAAAAGCTCGCCTCTGCTACAAGCTAAAAGCTCTTCTTTTGTAAAACTGTTTTGATTCATTAGTGTCATCTATTTTAATTCAAGAAATTTTCGCGCATACTTTAGCGAACAGGTGTTCGCTAAACAAGTCTATCGCCGAAATTTAGTGCTTTTTTGTGAAAAAAAATGCCAATTTCCTTAAAAAAGAGCGTGATTGTTCGAGTTCCTGACCAAAATGCTCGAGTTCATGACGCACTTTAGCATATAAGCTTTCCTCAGAATCAGACTCTGCCGGTAGTCCAGTCAGAATTTCGGATGCTTCGGTAACATGTTTTATGGCGTGTATTTTTAAGCTGCCCTGACTGACCGCATTCAAAACTTCGCTGCTCAGATTAAGGTGGCTCATATTGGCATGTGGGATGATTATATGATGAGTTTGCGTCGGTGCTTTTAATTTAGCGAGTATGTAATAACCTTCAATTTTTAAATCAACACCGCCAACCGCCAATACGTTACCTAATTGGTCGATTGCACCTGTCAGTGCCACATTTTGTCGAATCGGCACATTTGAGATGGCAGAGAGCAGGGCATATAATTCTGCCAGTGATGCACTATCGCCATCTACCTCATGATAAGATTGCTCAAATACAATATTTGACGAAATTGGTAAGGGTTCGTTTTTGGCAAATACGCGTGAAACGAATGAGGATAAAATCATCATGGCTTTTGCATGAATATTGCCGCCCAGTTCTGACTTACGTTCAATATCGCCAATATCGCCTTCACCCACAAATATATTCGCGGTAATTCTGGACGGTTCGCCAAATTCTGATAACGCGGTTTCAACAACCGTCAGGCCGTTGATTTGACCAACCACTTCACCCGTAAAATCAACCTTAATGGTATCTTTTAAAATTTGTTCAAAATTATATAACCGGCTGGAAGAATTAAAGCCATTGATATCCTGTACCGCAAGCTCAACATCAGCTTGGGTAAAATTGGGCTCTAAGCGACTCACTAATCGTCTGATATAGGTTAAATCAAGAGAAAACCAGTTCTGCTCTTCAACCAGTCTGGATAACGCCCAAATCAGACTGCTGAGTTGGTCATCCGATAATTTGGCGAGTATGTGTGTTTGGATAAATTGCTTAAACGCAATCAGAGTATCTATTTTAAGCTCTGCGATATGATCCGCTTCAGTAATTTCGCCAGCACAGCGCTGTGCAAAAGAGGGCAACAAATAACAAATAGTTTGCAGCGTTTCATAATCACCGCTGATGATAACGGTTTTATTAAACGGCAACTGTTTATGTCTGAATTGACGATTTATATTATTTGCCTGTTCATCATTGACCAGCCAGCGAGTGGACAAACAGCGGTTTTCTATCACTTTAGCGACAAGCGATAATAACTTTTCATCTTGAATCAGTGCATGTGCGGGTAAAATACAAAATTGCGAATCGCTGTTAAAAATAGCCCCTGAGTTAAAAGTGTGTTTACCATTAATATTCGCCTGGAAATGACCGATTAAATATTCAATCGTATTTAACTCAAGGTGTTGCTTATCAAAGTTTAACCAGGATAAATAATCTTCGACCGGGTAGTTTGCGGCCAGTAAATAAATGTCAAAGTTACGCTTTTTGACCTTTTCGATAAACTGTGTGAGTTGAGGCAGTAACAAGTACTGACTGATTGGCTCGGAGTGCAAGGCTAATTGCATTCGTGATATTTTAGCTTGTACACTCAGTTGTTCAGCGTGTAGGGACTGACTTCGATTCATTAAGCAACTCATTTAAAAGGTGTTTTAAAATAGAACTTACTATTTTCGGGGTGAATTACGCCATTATAACGGTAAGCGTTTAAAAAAACAGTTTTGTTCTTGTCAGTATCGACACTGGCTCATTATATAGGTATGATCCGGGCTCATTTTTATTAACCTGAACTCTGGATAATAGGCCGGGCAAATAGCTGAGTTCAGATACAAGTTCACAGCGCTTAAATCAGAACTGTATAGCAATCCGGTTTTACCTTGATCACAAGTACTTCGAAAGCAAATGATGATTAAAGGTTCAGGTTTATTATTAAAACGACATGTGACCCTTGGTATGTGGTCACCACTGGAATAAAGGATAAAGAATGCCAATTATTACTTTGCCTGATGGCAGTCAACGAGAGTTTGAAAATCCGGTTTCTCCTATGCAAGTTGCAGAATCTATTGGCCCTGGTTTAGCCAAAGCAACCATAGCCGGACGAGTTGACGGAAGTCGAGTAGATGCTTGTGACTTAATTGATAAAGACGCTTCATTAGAACTCATTACCGCAAAAGATGAAGATGGTTTAGAGATAATTCGCCACTCTTGTGCGCATTTATTAGGTCATGCGATTAAGCAGCTTTGGCCGAATGTCAAAATGGCAATCGGTCCGACGATAGATAATGGCTTTTATTATGATGTTGATCTTGAGCATTCACTGACTCAGGAAGATATTCAGGCGCTGGAAAAAAGAATGCTGGAGTTGGCTAAAACCAACTATCCGGTTGTTAAAAAAGTCGTGAGCTGGCAAGAAGCCAGAGATACATTCGCATCGCGCCATGAAAGTTATAAAATAGAAATTCTGGACCAAAACATCAGTCAGGATGATAAACCGGCTTTATATCAGCACGAAGAATACACTGATATGTGTCGTGGACCGCACGTGCCAAACATGAAGCATTGTCATCACTTTAAGCTGATGAAAGTGGCCGGCGCATACTGGCGCGGCGATTCTGATAATAAAATGCTGCAACGTATATACGGCACAGCATGGGCAGATAAAAAACAACTAAAAGGCTATTTGAAACGTCTTGAAGAGGCGGAAAAACGCGATCATAGAAAAATCGGTAAGGCCCTAAATTTATTCCACTGGCAGGAAGAAGCGCCGGGTATGGTTTTCTGGCATAACGATGGCTGGACTATTTACCGTGAACTGGAAGATTTTGTACGTACCAAATTACGTGAATATGATTATCAGGAAGTGAAAGGTCCTATGATGATGGATCGTTCACTTTGGGAAAAATCAGGTCACTGGGACAAATACGCTGATAATATGTTCACGACTGAATCGGAGAAACGAGAGTATGCTGTTAAACCGATGAACTGTCCGGGCCACGTTCAGATTTTTAACCAGGGATTAAAATCATACCGTGATTTGCCACTGCGAATGGCAGAATTTGGCTGCTGTCACCGTAATGAACCATCAGGTGCCTTGCATGGCCTGATGAGGGTGCGTGGGTTTACTCAGGATGATGCGCATATTTTCTGTACTGAAGAACAGGTTCAGGCAGAAGTAAGCAGTTGTATCAAAATGGTATATGATACCTACAAAACATTTGGTTTTGATAATATTGTTGTTAAGTTATCAACTCGTCCTGAAAAACGCATTGGTGAAGATGCAATGTGGGACCGAGCTGAGCTGGCTTTGGAAGAAGCGCTTAGGGCAAATGAAATCGAATACGATATTCAACCAGGCGAAGGTGCCTTTTATGGCCCTAAAATTGAATTTACTTTGTACGATTGTTTAGACAGAGCCTGGCAATGTGGTACTATTCAGCTCGATTTTGCATTACCGGAAAGATTAGGCGCTAGTTACGTCTCTGAAAATAACGATCGTAAAATACCGGTAATGATTCACAGAGCAATTTTAGGTTCAATTGAACGCTTTATCGGTATTTTGACTGAAGAATACGCAGGTCATTTTCCGGTCTGGTTGGCACCACAACAAGCCGTTATATTGAATATAACTGACAAACAGGCTGAATATTGTCAAAAAGTTGCTAAAATATTGAACGAAAATGGATTTAGAGCCTCTGCTGACTTGAGAAATGAGAAGATTGGCTTTAAAATCCGTGAGCATACATTAAAGCGTGTCCCTTACATGTTAGTTGTAGGTGACAAAGAGCTAGAAAGTGGTCAAATCGCTGTCCGTTCACGTAAAGGTGACGATTTAGGCAGTATTTCGGTAGATGAGTTTATCGCTCGTTTACGAAACGATGTTGACAATAAAGTTTTATAATTTCGTGGAGGAATGAACCATTAAAGGTGGTAGAAAAGGCCCTGAAGCAGGCAAAGCACGTATCAACGAAGAAATCGATGTCAAAGAAGTTCGCTTAATTGATGCAGATGGAGAGCAAGCTGGTGTTGTATCTTTACGTGAAGCACAAGATATGGCGGACGAAGCTAAGCTAGACTTAGTTGAAATCAGTCCAAATGCAAAACCACCGGTTTGCCGCGTGATGGACTATGGCAAGTTCCTTTACGAAAAAAGTAAAACTGCCAAAGAGCAGAAGAAAAAGCAAAAACAGGTTCAGGTTAAGGAAGTTAAATTCCGACCTGGAACTGATATAGGCGACTATCAGGTAAAACTACGCAACCTGAGGCGCTTTATTGAAGACGGTGACAAAACTAAAGTAACGATTCGTTTTCGCGGTCGTGAAATGGCCCACCAGGAAATCGGCATTGAAATGATGAATCGCGTTAAAACCGATTTAGCTGACATTGCTCAGTGCGAATCTTTCCCTAAACGGGTAGAGGGTCGCCAGATGATAATGGTACTTGCACCGATTAAGAAGTAGTCATGGTTTAAAGTAGTTAGCTATTTAAGCTAATTCACCATGCTATATTTGTTAAATTGACAATGCGGAGTAGCGAAATGTCAAAAATTAAAAGTCATAGAGGTGCTGCAAAGCGCTTCAAAAAAACAGCTAATGGCGGCTTTAAGTGTAAACAGTCTCACTTACGTCACATCCTGACTAAGAAGAGCTCTAAGCGTAAGCGTCACTTACGTGCGAAAACTCAAGTACATCAGAATGATGTTCCATTAATCGTACGCATGTTACCATACGCATAAGAGGAGATTGAATAATGCCTAGAGTTAAACGTGGTGTAACTGCGCGCGCAGCACACAAAAAAGTTTTAAAGCAAGCTAAAGGTTATTACGGTGCTCGTAGCCGTGTTTATCGTGTAGCGGCGCAAGCTGTTACTAAAGCAGGTCAATATGCATACCGTGACCGTCGTCAGCGTAAGCGTCAATTCCGTCAATTATGGATTGCTCGTATTAATGCTGCTTCTCGTCAAAACGGTTTATCTTATAGCCGATTCATCAATGGCTTGAAAAAAGCTTCTGTTGAAATCGATCGTAAGATCTTAGCTGACATCGCTGTATACGATAAAGCAACTTTCACTGCATTAGTAGAGAAAGCAAAAGAAGCTTTAGCTTAATCGCTGATTAGCTTAAGACTTGTCAAAAAAGGGCTGTATAGCCCTTTTTTTGTGCCTATAATTTATAGAATTTAGAATTTAGAATTTAGAATTTAGAATTTAGAATTTAGAATTTAGAATTTAGAATTTAGAATTTAGAATTTAGAATTTAGAATTTAGAATTTAGAATTTAGCACCTAGCACCTAGCACCTAGCACCTAGCACCTAGAATCTAGAATCTAGAATCTAGAATCTATCACCTACCGGAGTGATTATGTCTAAGTCAGTTTTAATACCCGTAGCCCACGGCAGTGAAGAAATCGAAATTGTATGTTTAGCTGATACTTTACGTCGGGCTAATCTGACTGTCACATTAGCGTCTGTTGAATCTGAGTTGCTCATTAATTGCAGTCGTCAGGTCAATTTGAAAGCCGACTGCTTTTTGTCAGATGTGCTTGAGGATGAATTTGAACTGATTGTTGTACCCGGTGGTGTAGCGGGGAGTGAAACACTTTCAGAAACTCCGCAACTCACTGAAAAACTTAAACATCAGTATGACTCAGGCAAATATCTAGCGGCTATGTGTGCAGCCCCAGCTATCGTATTTGCGCGCCACTACATTGCGGTTGAACGTTTGATGACAGCGCATCCGGCATTTTTTGACAAGCTACATAAACCGGCCTCACCGGATTTAAGAGTGGTTGTTGATAAAAATTGCATTACCAGTCAGGCGCCTGGTACGGCAATAGAATTTGCATTGGTTTTGATTGAATTACTTGTATCCAGAGAAGCGGCTGATCAAGTTGCTGATCCCATGCTTGTAAAATAATTTCTGACCTTTATTAACCTCAGCTGCAGATAATAAACATGACCCAATGAGTCTATTTTTCTGCCTCTCAGCGTTATTTTTGTTACTAATAGCCAGCTATTAGTAACAAAAGTGCTTTGATAGTCGAAAAACTATCCATATTGGAACGTAAAGTAAAAAAATTGTGTCTATGTTCAGAAAATAAAGTCCAATTTTACTTCAGCTATTCCGATACGTAGTTGAGGTTAATTAAGCTGCTGTAAATATAAAAAAATCAGATAAAAATCATAAAAACTTACCAGCCTTTATAACTATTTAGCTAAAAAATCAGTTAGAATAGCGCCTTTATTTTTTGTCGTTATCCAAGCCTATTTTATTGACTTGGGTATAACTTATTTCTAAATGACGACATTTCGAAATAAGTTACTTTAACAAACCAAAAGCCAAATTTCGGGGATACTTTTTAATGAATTTAGATGGCATAGTCGCAAGCGCAAAAGAAGCCATTGCTGCGGCAGAAGATTTAGCCGCTTTAGATGATATTCGAGTGCAATATTTGGGTAAAAAAGGTTTATTTACCGATCAAATGAAATCTCTGGGTAAATTACCGCCAGAAGAAAAGCCAAAAGCAGGTCAGGCTATTAATCAGGCCAAACAAGCTGTGATGGGCGACCTGAATGATAAGCGTGAAGCCTTGCAAAACGCTGAGCTGAATAAAAAATTAGCGGAAGAAAAAGTGGATGTTACTTTACCTGGCCGCAGTGCTGAAACCGGTGGACTGCATCCGGTTAACAGAACGATTGAAAGAATCGAATCCTTTTTTGCCGAACTTGGCTTTCAAACCCGAACTGGCCCGGAAGTTGAAGATGACTGGCATAATTTTGATGCACTGAATATTCCGGAAAATCATCCTGCTCGTGCGGATCACGATACTTTCTATTTTAATCCGAAACTTGTTTTACGAACTCAGACTTCAGGCGTTCAAATTCGAACGATGGAAGCTGAAAAACCGCCTTTGAGAATTATTTCTCCGGGTCGTGTTTATCGCAATGATTATGATCAAACCCATACGCCTATGTTCCATCAGGTTGAAGGCTTGATGATTGATAAGAATGTAAGTTTTGCGGAGTTAAAAGGCATTCTTTATGACTTTTTACATAATTTCTTCGAGGAAGATCTAGAAATACGTTTCCGTCCTTCATTTTTCCCGTTTACAGAACCTTCAGCTGAAGTGGATGTAAAAGGTAAAAATGGTAAGTGGTTAGAAGTGTTAGGTTGCGGTATGGTGCATCCAAATGTACTTAAATCTGTGGGTATTGATCCGCAAGAGTACAGTGGTTTTGCATTTGGTATGGGTGTAGAGCGTTTAACCATGTTGCGTTATGGCGTGAATGACCTACGTTCGTTTTTTGAAAACGACTTACGTTTCTTAAAACAATTCAAGTAACCCTCAGCAGAAACAGATTTTTGGAGAAATTATGAAGTTTAGTGAATCATGGTTACGCGAATGGGTTAACCCAGCCATTAGCAGCGAAGCCTTAGTTGAACAAATTACGATGGCCGGACTGGAAGTTGATTCAGTCGAACCGGTCGCTGGCGAGTTTTCTGGCGTACTTGTCGGTAAAGTGGTTGAATGTGGACCGCATCCGGATGCTGAAAAATTACAAGTCACTAAAATTGATGTGGGTGCAGACGAGCTGTTAGATATTGTATGCGGCGCTAAAAATTGTCGTCAGGGGCTGACTGTCGCTGTCGCAACAATTGGTGCAATACTGTCAGGTAACTTTAAAATTAAAAAAGCTAAGCTGCGCGGTGTGCCTTCTTTTGGCATGTTATGTTCAGAAGCCGAACTGGGTATGGCTGACGAAGCTCCGGGTATTATGGAGTTGCCTGAAGATGCTGTTATTGGCACTGATATCCGGGATTATTTAAACCTGAATGATAAAATTATTGAAGTCGATTTAACGCCAAACCGTTCAGATTGTTTAGGCATTAAAGGCTTAGCTCGTGAAGTGGGTGTACTCAACAATCAGGATGTGAATGAGCCTGAAATTCAATCCGTATCAGCAAGCATTGATGATAAAATCAAGGTGAGTTTAAATGCGGGTGATGCTTGTACTCGATACTTAGGCCGTGTGGTAAAAGGCGTAGATATGAGTGTTCAGTCTCCGCTTTGGCTTGTTGAAAAGTTAAGACGAAGTGGCATCAGAAGTGTAGACGCAATTGTTGATGTGACTAACTATGTCATGCTTGAACTCGGCCAACCAATGCATGCCTTTGATTTGACAAAAATTGAAGGTGGTATTCAGGTTCGCTTTGCAGCCGATAATGAAGCTCTGACATTACTTGATAGCAACGAAGTCAAATTAAAAGATAATACGCTGGTGATTGCTGATGATAACAAAGCGTTAGCTATGGCGGGTATTTTTGGCGGTCAGGATTCAGGGGTTTCTGAACAGACTCAGGATATCTTGTTGGAAAGCGCATTTTTTGCACCGGATGCCATTATGGGTAAAGCCCGTCAGTATGGTCTGCATACTGATTCATCACACCGTTTTGAGCGTGGCGTTGATACTCAGATTCAGGCTCAGGCAATTGAGCGGGCGACTCAGCTTATTCTACAAATTTGTGGTGGTCAGGCAGGAGAGGTGATTACTGCCGAAACACCGTCTAAGTCTGCAGAAAAAGTTAGCTTGCGTGCTACAGCGCTTAAACGCCGTTTAGGCATTGAAATTGAGACGGTCAAAGTAACTGAAATTTTAACTCGCCTGGGTTTAGCGCCTCAGCTTGAAGGGGATAGCTGGCAGTGCGAGGTTCCTAGCTATCGGTTTGATATTTCAATTGAAGAAGATTTAATCGAAGAGGTTGCTCGCGTATTTGGTTATAACAATATTGAAAATATTGCGCCAACTGCAAAATTATCTATGCGCAAGCATGATGAGTCTTTATTCAGTTTAACTAAAATCCGAACTGGGTTAGTGACATTAGGTTATCAGGAAGCGATTACCTATTCGTTTGTTGATCCAAAAGCGCAAAAAGCTTTATACCCTAATCAAGACAGTTTGATTTTACCAAATCCAATTTCTGCTGATATGTCAGCCATGCGTTTGGGGTTATTACCGGGTTTATTATCAGCTGTTGCTTACAATCAAAACAGACAGCAGGCACGTGTCCGTTTATTTGAATCGGGTTTAAAATTTATCCCGGATGAATCAGCTGAAAATGGGATTCGTCAAGTACCTGTTTTAGGTGGGGTTATCAGTGGTTTGCGCAGTGGAGAACACTGGGATCTTGAAACTCAGGCGGTTGATTTTTATGATATCAAAGGCGATGTAGAGGCAGTATTACGCCTGACAGGTGAATTTGAACAATATGAATTTAAAGCAGAAACACATTCTGCCTTGCATCCTGGCCAATCGGCTGCTATTTATAAAAATGGTAAGCATGTTGGTTTTATTGGTGCGGTTCACCCTCAAGCTTTAAAACCGGTTGGCTTAAAACAAAAAGCCTTTGTATTTGAAATTGAATTATCTGCTTTATTAAAAGCAAATATTCCTACAGCTAAGCCTGTTTCTAAATTTCCTTCAATTCGTCGTGACTTAGCATTTGTTGTTAAACGCGATGCTGAAATTGGGGAAATCTTAGCAGAAATCAAAAAAGTTAGCGGAAATCAACTGGTTGAGCTAAACTTATTTGACGTATACCAAGGTTCTGGTATATCTTCAGAAGAGAAGAGTTTTGCAGTGTCTTTAGTTTTACAAGATGTTGAACGAACTCTGGAAGATAAAGAAATTTCAGTAATCACAGATAAAGTGATTGAAACCTTAAACGCGCAATTTGGTGCCACACTGAGAGATTAGTAGATATGGCGTTGACAAAAGCCGAGATAGCTGAACATTTATTCGAGAAGTTAGGCATTAATAAAAAAGATGCTAAAGAGTTGGTCGAACTATTCTTTGAAGAGATTCGCGCTTCACTCGAGCGTGGTGAGCAAGTCAAGTTGTCGGGTTTTGGCAACTTTGATCTTCGCGACAAAGCAGAGCGACCGGGAAGAAACCCCAAAACCGGGGAAGATATTCCGATTACTGCACGTCGTGTGGTGACTTTTAAACCGGGTCAAAAGTTGAAAAACCGGGTTGAAAAGTCATTAGCAGACAAAGCTGAATAGTAAACGCCAGATACAAAAAAACCAGTCACAGACTGGTTTTTTTATGCAAGTTTAAATAAGAAAAGCAAAATTAATTGCTTTTCTTTATTTGCGATACTTAGAAAGGCGCACTGTTTGGTGTACGTGGGAATGGAATAACGTCTCTGACGTTGGCAATACCCGTTACATAAGCGACTAAACGCTCAAAACCTAAACCAAATCCACCGTGTGGTACTGAGCCATAACGACGTAAATCACGATACCAATAATAATCTTGCGGGTTCAGACCCACTTCTTCCATACGAGCATCTAATACATCAAGTCTGTCTTCACGCTGGCTACCGCCAATGATTTCACCTATGCCGGGCGCTAATACATCCATGGCCGCAACGGTTTTACCATCATCATTTAAACGCATATAGAAAGATTTAATCTCTTTCGGATAGTTTTGTAAAATGATCGGCGCACCCACATGCTCTTCCGCTAAATAACGCTCGTGTTCTGACGATAGGTCCACACCCCATTCAACCGGGAATTCAAACTGTTTGCCAGATTTTTGTAAAATATCAATGGCATCTGTGTAATCCATGCGCACAAAATCAGTGTCAACTAACTTTTGTAAGCGCTCAATCACACCTTTTTGAACACGTAAATCGAAGAACTCGAGATCGTCCATACGCTCTTTTAATACGGCTTTAAAGACATACTTGAGCATATCTTCTGCACACTGAGCAACTGTCGATAAGTCGGCAAATGCAATTTCTGGCTCAACCATCCAGAATTCAGCAAGATGGCGGCTGGTATTTGAATTTTCAGCCCTGAATGTTGGACCGAATGTATATACTTTAGATAAAGCACAACAGTAGGTTTCAACATTTAACTGACCGGATACAGTTAAAAAGGCTTCTTTGCCAAAAAAGTCCTGGCTGTAATCTACTTCGCCATTATCTTTTAGCGGTGGATTGACAGTATCAAGTGTTGATACTCTGAACATTTCACCGGCACCTTCACAGTCACTCGCTGTAATAACGGGTGTTGCAATCCACTGATAGCCATTTTCATAAAAGAAGTTATGAATAGCATGAGATAAACAGTTACGGATCCGGGTAGCTGCACCTATTAAATTAGTACGCGGGCGTAAATGTGCATGTTCACGTAAATATTCAACACTGTGGCGTTTTGGCGCCATAGGATACGTATCAGGGTCTTCAACCAGACCAATCACTTCAACTTGCTCTGCCTGTACTTCAAAAGATTGACCTTTACCTTTAGATTCAACTAAAGTACCAGTGATCGCAAGTGAACAAGCCGTAGTCAGTTTTTTTACTTCGTTATAATTTTCTAATTGTCCGTCTACTACGATTTGAATTGGATCAAAACATGAACCATCATGTAAGTTAATGAATGCAAAATTCGGGTTGGCGCGAACGGTACGAACCCAACCTTTTAAGGTGACTTTGCTGTTTAATGGAAGTTTGCCTGCTAATACATCACAGATCGCGCTATGACTCATTTAATATTGCTCCGCCAGTCAATTTATCATCTTTAAAATAGAAAGGCGTTTATGTTACCGATTGATTTAAGATAAACAAGCATAATCATGGGAAATTTCACTGAAAATGATCGTCGTAAGCGATCTGACTGGGTAAATCGCTTGTTGACGATAGCTTCGGTGATCGCCTGGCTGAGTTTAATCCTGGCTTTAATCTGGTTTCATTATGCCAGGCCTGATTTAATTCCCGGTTACGCGACCTACAAAGGTATAGAAGATAAATTCAGAGACGAGTGGCTTGAAAACTGGACAAATGCACTAACCCTTCAACTTTTAATTTGCAGTGTATTTAGTCTGACTGCAATTATTAGTAATTTAAATCGGCTGCGCAGAAAAGAAGATCATTTTCATGCGAGTTTAGTCATGCTTGCCTTAATTTCGTTTGCGGCCGTCTTATATTTACTTTTGGTTGTTTATCCGCAATTTTGAGCGTGGTTTTGAATTAACCAGACATCAATTGCATTTGCGAGCGTTTTAATGTCTTCTTGCTGGCTGATATAAGGGGGCATTAAATAAATCAATTTGCCAAAAGGTCGTATCCAAACGCCCTGACTGACAAAAAATGCCTGAATCTCTGCCATTGGCACAGCTTCATTAAGTTCAACGACTCCGATAGCACCCAGGACCCGAGTATTATTAACGCAGGTATGTTTTTCAAGCGGTGATAAATATGTGTTAAGCCAGTTTTCAATTTGCTTAACCTGACTTTGCCAGTCATTTTCAAATAGAAGCTCAATAGCTGCGTTGGCAACGGCACAGGCCAGGGGATTGCCCATAAAAGTTGGACCATGCATAAATACACCAGCCTGACCATTGCAAATACCATTGGCAATCTTGTCTGTGGTTAACGTTGCGGCCAGGGTCATATAACCGCCGGTCAACGCTTTGCCAAGGCAAATAATATCCGGGCTAATACCAGCCCATTCACAAGCAAATAATTTACCTGTGCGACCAAAACCTGTTGCTATTTCATCTGCAATTAACAATACATTATATTTATCGGCTAAATCCCGCACGGCCTTTAAATATAGTGGATGATAAAACTTCATCCCGCCAGCACCCTGAACGATAGGTTCAAGAATGATCGCGGCAATCTCATGGCTATGTTGTTTAAGCACAGATTCGATTTCTATAATTGCGTCGCTATCATAGTCCTGATAAAAACTCACTGTCGGAGATTCAACAAAATAATGTTGCTGGATAACATTGTTAAACAAAGTATGCATACCATTAACCGGGTCACAGACAGACATAGCTGCAAAGGTATCACCATGGTAACCATTTCGCAGGCTGATTAATTTTGACTTTTCGGGATGGTTTTGACTTTGCCAGTACTGAATTGCCATTTTTATTGCAACCTCAACACTGACTGAACCTGAATCGGCCAGAAAAACTTTGTCTAATCCGGCGGGGGTTAACTCAACCAGCTTTTTACATAAATCAATTGCTGGCTGGTGTGTGATACCGCCAAACATGACATGCGCCATTTTTTGTGTTTGCTGTTCAATCGCCTTATTTAGTTTTGGGTGACTATATCCATGTACGGCTGCCCACCAGGAAGACATACCGTCAATCAGAGTTTCGCCGGAATCAAGATACAGCTTATTTTCAGTTGCATGTGTCACTGCATAAGTTGGCAAGGGTTGGGTTAAGGATGTATAGGGATGCCAGATATGATTTTTATCAAATTGATAGTCGATACTCATAGATTAAAATATAACCAGTTGTAAACTTTGTGTGGTGTATTTAGTTGACAGTTTAACGGACAGGATTAAACTGTCTATCAAAAATTACCACGGATATTAAAAATGCAAGCAAGTATCAGACACGATTGGACCTTAACGGAAATTCAGGATTTATTTAAATTACCTTTTAATGATTTATTGTTTAAAGCTCAAACGGTTCACCGCCAGCACTTTAATCCCAATGAAGTCCAGGTCAGTACGCTGTTGTCAATTAAAACCGGAGCCTGCCCGGAAGATTGTAAATACTGTCCACAAAGTGCACGTTATGATACTGATTTAGAAAAAGAAAAATTAATGGAAGTGGAAGCAGTTCTGGAAAAAGCCAGAATGGCTAAAAAAAATGGTTCAACCCGCTTTTGTATGGGGGCTGCCTGGCGTAATCCAAAAGACAGAGATATTCCTTATATCGTTAAAATGATCGAAGGCGTTCGTGACTTGAATATGGAAACCTGTATGACATTAGGGATGCTCTCAAAAGAACAGGCAATTACGCTTAAAAATGCAGGTCTGGATTATTACAATCATAATCTGGATACCTCACCCGAATTTTATGGGGAAATTATTACGACTCGTACTTTTCAAGATAGGTTAGATACGCTTGAGAATGTGAGATCGTCGGGGATGAAAGTTTGTAGTGGCGGCATTGTTGGTATGGGTGAAAAAGCGAATGACAGAGCAGGATTGTTAAAAAGTCTGGCTAATTTGTCTGAACACCCAGACAGTGTACCAATTAATATGCTGGTACGTGTTGAAGGCACGCCAATGGCAGATAACGAAGATTTTGACCATTTTGAATTTATTCGTACGATAGCCGTTGCCCGAATTTTAATGCCTAAATCTCATGTACGCTTGTCAGCAGGTAGAACCGAAATGAGTGAAGAAATGCAAGCCATGTGTTTTTTTGCTGGCGCTAACTCAATTTTCTATGGTGAGAAATTATTGACCACAGAAAATCCAGAAGCGAATCAGGATATGACGCTATTCAAAAAGCTGGGTATTGAGCCTGAGAAACGAGAAGGTTATTCAGATGAGGTAACAGAAGCGGCTTTACTTGAAACGGTTACCGAAGCGCAAGCGCCATCATTGTTTTATGATGCTGCCGCTAATTAACCTTTGCCAAATATAGCAATTTAAATGTTATCAAAACGTTTAGAGCAGGCGCTTGCTAATAAACAGCAAGCTCTTAGCTATCGCACTCGTAGTGTGTGCCAGCCAAACGGAAAATATTTAAGGATTGGCGGTAAACAATATTTGAATTTTTCCGGTAATGATTATTTGGCAATTGCGAGTACACGGGCGGTGCAAAGTGCTTGGCAATCTTTAGACGATTGCTACTTATCCGGCAGTACAGGTTCGCCACTTATTAACGGTTATCACCCTGCGCATCAGGCGCTTGAAGCGCAAATTGCGGACTGGCTCGGATTTGAAAAGGCGCTATTATTCTCCACTGGATTTGCTGCCAATAGCAATGTGTTAAAAACCCTGATGAATGATAAATCCGGGTTAATACTTCAGGATAAACTGAATCATGCCTCTTTGATTGACGGTGGACTGGCCGCTAATGCTAAATCTATTCGTTTTGCTCATAATGATCTGATGCAATTGGAAAAAAAGCTAACTCAGCAGGCCACGGAAAAACTTATCGTCAGTGAAGGTATTTTTAGTATGGATGGCGATTGTGCACCTGTTCGGGATTTAGTGACGCTGAGCCAAAAATATCAAAGCGGCTTAATGATAGATGATGCGCATGGTCTTGGCGTTTTAGGGTCTGAAGGAAAAGGGAGCTTGCAAGCTCAGCAGGTTAAACCGAGCGATATTGATATTTATATGGCAACCTTTGGCAAGGCTTTGGGTTCAGCCGGCGCCATAATATGTGGCAGCAAAACTTTGATTGATTATCTGGTCAATTTCTCAAGAAGTTATATATACAGTACCGCTATGTCTCCGCTACAGGCTAAATTAACCGGTATCGCGGTCAATCTGGTTCAAAAAGACCAGTGGCGACGAGATAAACTAAATGAGAATATCGACTATTTTAAAAGGTGTTTAGAAGTCAACGGCTTTGCCAATACGGGCTCTGAATCTGCCATTCAGCCGATTATCATAGGTGATAATCAAACGACGCTAAATTTGGCCGAGGCACTAAAACAACGGGGGATCTGGTTAACTGCGATTCGCCCACCAACCGTTGCCAAAGGCACTGCAAGATTAAGAATTACGCTTTCAACGGCGTTGGATAAAGCGGATATAAACTATTTAGTGACACAGCTCGCACAAGCACATAAAGCAGGGGATATTAATGCTTAATATCAAACCGGTAGAACGGGTTGTATCCCAGCATTTTTCAAGAGCCGCACAAACTTATGACAGCGCAGCGCAATTGCAAAAAGCCGTTATTGCCAAGGCTAGCGAACCATTAATAGTAAAATTAGACCAAGATTATGCGCCGTCGCCATTTAAAATATTAGATGTTGGCTGTGGTACATCTAACCTGTTAAATTGCCTGATTAAAAGCTTGCCGACCTCTTTGCTTTCTAAAATGGATTATACCGGGGTGGACATTGCTTCCGGCATGCTTGAATATTCACAACAAAAATTTGCTTCGGTTTCACACGGCTTAAATGCAAACTGGCAAATGGCGAATGCCGAAAACCTGCCTTTCTCAGACGGACAGTATGATTGTGTTTTTTCAAGTCTGGCATGGCAGTGGTGTGATTTAGACAAGGTATTAACTCAGGCATATCGCGTATTAAAACCCGGCGGCCATTTAATTTTTACGACTTTACTGGATGGTACACTCACTGAGTTGAATGCAGCATACCAAAAACTGGATGATAATCCTCATACGAATCAATTTATCCATCCTGATATATTTGCGCGGCAGCTAAAGCAGATTAACTGGCAGACAATTGATTATGAGCTTAAATTGGAAAAAACGGACTATCAGTCTGTTTATCAATTGCTAAAAGAATTGAAATCTATTGGTGCCAATACAGTGACCCGAGATAATCAGCTTAGGGTCAAAAAGCGGTTAACGCGACAACGTCTGGCAGCACTTGAAGCCGTTTATCCAAAAAAGACGCTACCCAAATCCAACCAGACTGAAAACGATAATACGGCAAGTGTCGAAGCGAGTTGGCAGGTCGCTTATTGTCAGCTTAAAAAGCCTTATTAATTCAAATTTTCCAATAAAGTAAACCAATTAAGTCTATCCAATATGAAATCAATATTTATTACTGCAACTGATACCGAGGTGGGTAAAACAACGATTGCAAGCGGCATACTCACAATGATGGCAAGCACGGATAAAAATTATAAAGTGGTGGGCTTTAAACCCATAGCAGCTGGTTGCGAATGGCTTGATGGCCAATGGAAAAATGAAGATGCCCTGGCGTTGCAGCAAGCATCGAATTTAGACCTTAATTATTCGCTTGTTAATCCTTTTGCGCTTAAATCACCCATCGCACCTCATATTGCAGCTGAGCAGGACGATATCCGAATTTGCTCGACTACCTTATCTCAGTATTTTGAGCATTTTAAATCCACTTTGGCAGATCTGGTCGTTGTGGAAGGAGCCGGAGGCTGGCAACTGCCGATTAACGAAACTGAGTATTTATCGGACTGGGTGGTCTCTCAAAAATTACCGGTTGTGCTTGTGGTTGGGCTGAAACTCGGTTGCATTAATCATGCTTTATTAACTGCAATGGCAATAAAACAGGCAGGTGCTCAGTTAATCGGTTGGGTTGGCAATCATGTTGATCCTGATATGTTATGCCAGAGTGAAAACATAAAATCGTTACAACACAGGCTGGGTGCACCTTGCTTGGGCATTGTGCCTCATCTTAATCCAGAACAATCAGCATCGGAATTTCTCGATTTCAATTTATTAGAAAAAAACATTTTTAATCCAGCATAACCTTACCCCGCGTGTTGATATAGGGCGACGGCTGGGGTATAACTGGACTCTACAAATTGTCATATGGTTTTGATATCTTTTTTTCAGTTTGTCCATTTTAATTAAAAAGTTTAAGGAAGCAAAAATGGCGTTGCATGAAAGAGCAGGGCAGCCTGCCCAGTTTGAAGACTTAGTCAACATTCCTCGTTTAGTCAGCGAATACTATTTAAATACCCCGGATAATGAGCAATTGGTGAGTTTTGGTACATCAGGCCACAGAGGCTCTTCATTAAACGCAACTTTTACAGAAACCCATATAGCCGCGATTTGTCAGGCTCTGGTTGAATATCGTGCTGAAAAACAAATTGATGGTCCTTTATATATCGGCATGGATACGCATGCATTATCTGAGTGTGCATTTGCAACTGCGGTTGAAGTATTTGTCGCTAACGGCTTAAAAATCGTTGTTCAGGAAGGTCGAGGCTATACACCCACACCTGTTATTTCACACGCGATACTGACTCACAATCAGGGTAAGTCATCCGGTCTGGCAGATGGGGTTGTCATTACGCCTAGTCATAACCCACCACAGGATGGTGGGTTTAAATATAACCCGCCAAATGGTGGCCCGGCTGACACTGATATTACCAATCAGGTTCAGGCTCGGGCTAATGAAATTATCCAATCCGGTCTGGAAGCGGTTAAGCGTATTCCATTTGATCAGGCTTTTAAATCTGATTTGGTCACTCAATACGACTATATCAAGCCTTACGTGGATGACTTAGAAAATGTGATTGATATGAAAGCCATCGCAGATTCAGGTCTAACGATAGGCGTTGATCCGCTGGGTGGTTCCGGTATTGCTTACTGGGATGTGATTGCAAAAACTTATGGTATTAATATCAAAGTGGTTAATCAAGCGGTCGACCCGACGTTTTCTTTTATGACCTTGGATAAAGACGGCAAAATTAGAATGGACTGTTCTTCGCCTTATGCGATGGCCGGTCTGATTGACCTAAAAGATGAATTTGACATAGCTGTGGGTAATGATCCGGATTATGACCGACACGGTATAGTGACCAAATCAGCTGGTTTAATGAATCCAAATCATTATTTATCTGTGGCGATCGAGTATTTGTACACACACAGACCCGAATGGAAAGCCGATTTGGCCGTTGGAAAAACATTAGTCTCTTCCAGTATGATAGATCGTGTTGTAGGTGCACTGAATAAAAATCTGTCGGAAGTTCCGGTTGGCTTTAAATGGTTTGTGGATGGCTTGTATACGGGCACCTATGGTTTTGGTGGCGAAGAGAGTGCAGGCGCTTCATTTCTGCGCCGAAACGGGCAAGTCTGGTCAACAGATAAAGACGGTATTATTTTAGCTTTATTAGCAGCCGAAATCACGGCAGTGACTGGAAAAGATCCGGCTCAGCACTATCAGGTATTAACTGAAAAGTTTGGCGCTCCTATCTATAATCGTCAGGATGCAGCTGCGACACCTGAACAAAAAGCGGTATTAAAAACCTTATCTGCCGACGATGTTGAAGCCCAAACCCTGGCCGGTGAAAAAATTATTGCTAAATTAACGCATGCACCGGGTAATGATGCTGCTATCGGTGGGCTAAAAGTGGTCACTGAAAATGGCTGGTTTGCAGCAAGACCGTCAGGCACAGAAGATATTTATAAAATTTATAGTGAAAGCTTTTTAGGCGAAGCGCATTTAGCAGAAATTGCCAAAGAAGCACAAGCTATTGTTAACGCAACTTTTGCGAAAGCCGGCGTATAAGCCTAACCTGTCCGGGAGCATGCTAATGTTTGCTTGCTCCCGATTTAAAATAATCTCTTCTTAATAAAAAATCACTGTAATTTTCAGTAAAAATTAGCTAACTTATTAACGACAAGATCTCTAAGCCTGTATGGGACTTAAACCCTTCAGCTAGTTGTTCTAATCCATCACCTGGGTCAGATAGCTTTGGGTTGTAACTTTAAACAGACAACACTTACTATGATTGTGTTAAAGGATTAAAGATGACTACCACTCGCCGTACCCGCAAAAAAACAACAGATTCAACACCAGCTAAACCAATAGACGAGTTATGCGCTGACTTTGAAATCAGTGTCGAAGAACTCAAGCTTTCGATCGTTAAACACCTTCATGTTACGGTCGGGACCGATGAAAATAAAGCCAGCGATAAAGCTTGGTGGAATGCAACCTGCGCCGCGGTTAATGAACTTGTATTTGAGCGCGCCACCCGAACTCAAAAAACACATTATCAAAAAGACACCCGTGCCGTGCATTATTTTTCGCTCGAATTTTTAATGGGGCGCTTTTTAAAAAATAATCTGACAAATATAGGGCTGATGCAAATTGCTGAAAAAGCAATGACAGAGCTGGGACTTGATTTTAATCAGGTCTGTGAAGAAGAACCGGATATGGCGCTGGGGAATGGCGGATTGGGACGTCTCGCAGCCTGTTTTGTCGACTCCCTGGCCACTTTGAATTACCCGGCGATTGGTTACGGTATTCATTATGAGCATGGTTTGTTTACTCAGGAGATTCAGCACGGACGGCAGGTAGAGCGACCGGATAGTTGGCGGGAGTATGGTAATCCATGGGAAATTTGCCGACCTGAATCCATTCAGGAAATTCCGCTTTATGGTTATGTTGAAACCAAGTATGACGATCAGGGCAGAATTACCAAAGAATGGCACCCGGGTCGAATTATTAAAGGGGTACCCTGGGATATTCCAGTTGTGGGTTATGGTGCTAAAACCGTTAATATTTTACGTTTATGGGAAAGTCGGGCATCTGACTTTTTCAACTGGGATGTATTTAACGCAGGTGGTTATCTGGATTCACAAGTTGAAAACGTGCAAGCTGAAACTATTTCAAAAGTACTTTACCCCAATGATAATACGGAAGCCGGTAAAGAGCTCAGATTAATCCAACAGTACTTTTTTTGTGCTTGCTCAATAAAAGACATTATCAGACGTTATAAGCGCGCTCACGGCGATGACTGGAGCCAGTTTGTTTCTCAAGTGGTGATTCAGCTAAATGATACCCATCCGGCCATTGCAATCCCGGAACTCATGCGGATTCTGGTTGACCGGGCTGAATTAACCTGGGACCAGGCTTGGGGCATGTGCCAGCAAATTTTTGCATACACTAACCATACTTTATTGCCAGAAGCTCTGGAGAAGTGGTCAGTCAGGTTATTTGAAAAAGTATTGCCGAGACATTTAGAAATCATTTACGAAATTAACAGTCGTTTTCTGGATGAAATCGTCAGTCAATATTTTCCGGATGACGATGAGGTTAAACGCAAGCTTTCGATAATCGAAGAAGGCCATGAAAAAATGGTTCGTATGGGTAATTTATCGGTTATTGGTAGCTTTAAAGTCAACGGGGTCGCACAAATTCACTCTAAGCTGGTTAAATCTGATTTGTTTCCCGAATTTGATCAAATCTGGCCGGATAAATTTACCAATGTGACAAACGGTGTTACGCCAAGGCGCTGGTTGAAATCCTGTAACCCTAAACTGGCCGCGTTAATTTCTGAGCATATTGATCAGGACTGGCCGGTTAATTTGGATAAACTGCAAGGCTTAAAAAAGTTAGCGAGTAATAAAAAATTTGCAGAAAACTACATGCAAATTAAGCTGGAAAATAAGCAGGAGCTGGCCAAGGTTATTAAACAACTGACTGATATTGACGTTGACCCCAGTGCTTTATTTGATATTCAAATCAAACGGCTTCATGAATATAAACGGCAGCAATTAAATCTGATTCATATTATGGCGCTATACCGTCGCTTATTACAAAATCCGGATTATGACATGCCAAAACGTGTCTTTATTTTCGGGGCAAAAGCGGCACCCGGCTACTATATGGCTAAAGAAATTATTTATGCAATCAACAAAGTTGCTGAGCGTGTGAATTCGGATGAACGAATCAAAGATAAACTCAAAGTTGTCTTTTTACCGAATTATAGGGTCTCACTGGCTGAAAAAATGATCCCGGCTGCAGATGTATCTGAGCAGATTTCGTTAGCCGGTAAAGAAGCATCCGGTACAGGTAATATGAAGCTGGCTCTAAATGGGGCCATTACGGTTGGAACCTTAGATGGCGCTAACATTGAAATTGCAGAAGAGGCCGGTGACGATAATGTGGTGATATTTGGTCTTGATGTTGATGAGGTCAAGCAACTGAAAGCTCAAGGCTATAATCCTTGGGATTATTATTATGCAAATTCGGAAATCAAAGCGGTATTAGATTGGTTTGATACCGATTATTTTACACCGGGCAAACCGGGTGAATTATCCGAAATTAAGCGTAATTTGTTAGATTATGGCGATAGCTACCTGACTCTGGCTGATTTTGAAAGCTATTCAGATGCTCATAAAAAAATTGATGCTTTGTATCAGGACACATCGACGTGGGCAAAAATGGCAATCATTAATACAGCGACTATGGGTAAATTTAACTCGGACCGTTCTATTAAAGATTATGTTAATAATATCTGGTCACTGGGTGAATGTGATATCAAGTAGGCCCGTATTCAGTTAGCGAGAATAAAATAAAAAGCGGTGTAGAAACCGCTTTTTATTTTAGGGTATCGGTTTAATTACAGGATGAAGGTTTCATGGCAGAATTGTATTTAGTCATTTTATTAACGCTTTTGGCTGGGTTAGCGATGCCGGCAGGTGGTTTACTGGCCAGTGTTGAAAATATTCGGCCATTCTGGCTGGAAAATGAATTAAGACACGGCATTATTGCTTTTGGCGGTGGTGCTCTGTTGGCCGCAATTGCCTTGGTGTTAGTACCTGAAGGTATTCAACACTTAAATCTTGAAGCCGCCTGTGGGTATTTTTTACTCGGCAGTATTGGTTTTATGCTGCTGGATATATTGCTGTTTAAACTGAAAACACCAGCCAGCCAGCTAGCTGCAATGCTAACAGATTTTATCCCTGAATCTATCGCGCTCGGAGCTGCATTTGCTTACGGGGGAGGTAGTGGGATTTTGTTAGCGTTAATTATCGCTCTACAGAACTTTCCGGAAGGTTTTAATGCCTATCGGGAGTTACAGGAAGGCAGTCATTTTTCGAGTATCACCATACTCTTGTTATTCAGTCTGTTGGCGTTATTCGGACCGGTAGCCGGCGTCATTGGCTATTATTATTTAGCGGATGCCAATGGCGTGCTTTCGGCAATTATGTTGTTTGCTGCCGGTGGCATTTTATATTCGGTATTTCAGGATATAGCGCCGCAAGCCAAACTGGATAAACACTGGCTGCCGACACTCGGTGCAGCCATCGGGTTTACATTTGGTCTGGCCGGTTATATTTTAACCCATTAATTTTTCGGATTGTGTTTTATTTCTCTTTGGCTGTGCAAATTTAGCCACCTTATTAAACCTTCTAAGTAGGTGGCTATTGACGCTGATATGTTTTTTTAGCGGGTAACTTTGGGTAGCCGGATACAGACTTCAAGCCCACTAGGCTTGATATTTTTTGCACTAATGGAACCCTGGTGGCGGTTAATTGCTTTTTGCGCGATTGCTAAGCCCAGACCCGTGCCGCCTGTATGTCGGTCACGGGCTTTAGCAACCCGGTAAAACGGGGTGAATATTTTATCTATCTCAGATTCAGCCACACCCGGCCCGTTATCGGTGACCCTAACTTCAACTGCATCTTTATCCTGCGATAAATCAATTGAAATAACACTTTTTTCAGGACTGTATTTAATCGCATTTCGAATAATATTTTCAAATGCCGTATTGAGCAGCATAGCATCAGCAAAAATTTCGCAGTGTTCAGATAAACAAGCGTTTAGTTTTATTTGCTTTTGCTCTGCTTCCAGTTCAGCTGATTTTAAAATACGACTGATGAGCAAAGGTAAATCCTGGGATTCTGCATCTAAATCCAAATCTTCGCTTTCTAATCTGGCCAGTCGGAGGACATTGGAAATCATTTCATCCAATTTATGGATCTCAGACTCAATTCGGTTGAGCTGCTTTTCGCAATCAGCCGGGTTTTTAATTGCCAGTGCTAAAGCCAATTCAAGTCGGGTTAATGGTGTTCTGAGTTCATGGGAGACATCCCCAAGTAAACGTTTATGCAAATCAAACTGGGTTTCAAGTTTTTCCGCCATGTGGTTAAAATCACGAGCGAGATCGCCGATTTCGTCATGTCTAAGTGCAATTTTATCTATCCTGTGACTCAAATTACCACTGGCAAGCGCATGGCTTGAATTTCGCAATTTGCTAATAGGTATGCTGAGGTTACGAGCCACTAACCAACAGGGAATTATGGTGATAAAAGCCGCCAGTAAAAGTTTCAAACTTTCCGGCATATGCCATAATAATTTATAAAATTCGTTTCTCTGTTTAACCCTGTATGCAATAAAAAGCTGATAAGATGCGCTTGGGCTCGTGATCTGTACCGGGCCGGTTAAAATAAACCTGTCTAGTCTGACCTGTAATTTTTTATCCGCAATCGCGAGGTGAGTTAAACGTCGTCCGGAAATTTCAGGATGCAGACGCTTGGGAAACACTATGGTTTTACTGGTTTCTTCTTTGAGAATATAAAATCGGCCACGAGATTTTTGCTGAAACTCATTTAATCTTTCGATGAGTTCGGGCAACCCTTTATCACTGAGCTCTTTGCTCGCAAAATCGAGTTGTGAAACCTGATATCCGTCAGCGGGTTTTACGCCTTCAATCTGTGACAGTTGATCATTTACAAATAAAACCAGCCAAATCAGAATGACAACCGAGCCCCAGAACCCTAAAAAGAGTCGACCGAATAAATAATTAAACGGATTAAGTTTACGCACAGAAAAAGTAGAATTCGTCATTTTAGCTGGCATCAACTAACAATCGGTAGCCTGCGCCACGCACGGTTTTAATTTGAATATTAGGATCATTTTTTAACTTTTTACGTAAATTACTGATGTGCATGTCTATACTTCGATCAAATTGCATGAGTTCTCGCCCCAGAATCTCCTTACTGAGCGCTTCTTTGCTAATGAGTTTGCCTAAATGGTTGGCAAGATAAACCAGAAACTGATATTCGGTGCCAGTTAGTTCAATTTCCTGCTCGTCAAGCTGAACGCTATGGCTGTTATGATTGATGACAAGTTTTCCGATCTGACTGCTTGTTTGTGTACTCTGTTCATTGGCATATTCAAAACGGCGCAAAATTGCTTTAATTCTTGCCAGTAACTCTCTGTGGTTAAAAGGTTTGGGTAAATAGTCATCTGCGCCAAGCTCTAATCCTAAAATGCGATCGAAATCATCGCCGCGGGCGGTTAACATCAGTACCGGTGTTTTACTGAATTGGCGGATCCGTTTTAAGGTTTCAAATCCGTCAATACCCGGCAACATGACATCCAATAAGACCAAATCAATGTGTTGAGACTTTAGTTTTTCAATACCAATCAGGCCAGTTTCGGCAGTATCACATACCAAACCGTCTGTGCTCAGGTATTCGGCCAGCAACTCGGATAACGAAAGATCATCTTCAATTATGAGTATCTGTTTATTCATTTTTCGGCCCTGTATTCATCGTTAGCTTAACTATACCTGCGCAAACGCCTGAAGCAACGACTTTACGTTACTTTTACACTTTGCTGTCAGAATCTTTGAAATTTACTGAGTAGACTAAAAAGGTAGTCAAAGCGAAACATACAGTGTGTGTTTATTATTAATTTTAAAAATTAAAGCAGGTGAATAATATGCAACTCGTTAAATATTCGAAAAGTTTATTAGGTATGACACTTTTATCCGGCATTTTGATGACATCCAGTGTCTATGCCGGACAAGGCGGACATCATGGTTATCAAGATAAAGGTCGAATGCACAAAATGGCAAAACTGCTAGTGTTAACCGATGAACAAAAAGCACAAATAAAGGATATATTTGAAAAAGCTAAAGCGGATAAACACGCAACTTACCAGTCACTTAAAGATTATCGCGCGGCACTAAAATCACTGGTAAACAGTGATGACTATTCCGCAGACGCTGTCCGGGCTTTATATCTGCAGTATCAGGAAACCTTTATTGCAAAAGAGATCAATCAAACCCAAATCGAACATCAGGTAAATGCCGTATTAACTGAAGAACAATTGGCGAAAAAAGAGAAGCTGGCTGAGAAGTTTAAGCATAAAAAAAGAGCGCATCATAAACATAAACGCGCAGAATAAATCAGCTATCAGGCAAATCTGGACAGATTTGCCTTTTCTCTCCAGTAAAGCTAAGTTACTCTACCCAAATTAATATCAAATTCAGTCTTGCATATGGATAAGTTACCCAGCTTAAGAAATCTTCAGTATTTAATTAAACTTCATGAATTAAAAAGCTTCAATAAAGCCGCTGAAGCCTGTTTTGTCAGCCAGTCTACTTTGAGTTCAGGTATTCAAAACCTTGAAGATCAACTGGAAGGTCAGCTAATCGAGCGGGATCATAAATCATTTGTATTTACGCAGTTAGGTGATGAACTGGTAGATATGGCAAAAAGTATCGTTCAGCAAGCATCTGAATTAAAAGCCTGTGCAACATCGAACCAGTCTCCTATGTCTGGCTTAATTAAACTGGGTTGCATACCGACTATTGCTCCGTTTTTATTTAAACCTATATTTTCAGAATGTTCGAAAACCTATCCGGATCTTAAACTTCAGTTAACAGAAGATACCACTGAGAATTTATTAACTTTGTTGGATTCAGGTGAAATCGATTGTGCGTTAATGGCTTTACCTGTGGATATTAACGGGTTTCATTCCAAGCTGTTAGGCCAGGATAAGTTTTGGCTGGCGGCACATAAGCAATATGAGAAACTGGGCGAAGGTGAATTCAGTTACGATAAATTGCCAGATGAGAGTATTTTTTTATTGCAGTCAGAACATTGTCTGACCCAGCATGCGGTTTCAGCCTGTCAGTTAGTAAACCGGGCTAAGATCAGTACTATGTCAGCCACTCATTTACATACACTGATTTCTATGGCTGAATGTTTGAAAGGGGCGACTTTTGTGCCGCAAATGGCATTGAATTCTGGCTTATTGGATGAATCAGATTTGGTATTATTGCAACCGACTGCTGAAGCTGCGAGCCGGGATATAGCGCTTATCTGGCGCCAAACTACGCGTAGGGCTTCAACCTTTAATTTGTTTTCTGAATTGATTTCGAATTTATTGGCACAAAAGTGATTGAACAACAGCAAAGCGATATAAAATCGCTTTGCTTAGTCAGCTTTTTTATTCTGTCGGTTGAGTATAGATAACCGTTAATCGTTCGATAAAACGGGTTAATTCGCGAGACATCAAAACAAAATCTGCATCTAAACGAGCCAGTTTATCTTCATCTGTGATGTCATCATTTTGCTCTTTAATCACATCATTAAACTTAATCCGTTTAATTGATAAATCATCTGCTAAAATACAGCTTAAAGTCTCATCCCAGTCTACGGCAATTTTTGTTGCTTGCTTACCATTATTCAAATGGTTTTGTAAATCATCTGAATCCAGACTTAAATTTTTAATACGTAATGTACCTTCATCTTCGGCGAAGTCTTTCAGTTCAACTTCTGTACCTAATGTAAAGTCTGAAGGATGATCACCGCGCATCCACTCGGTAAAGGTAAACATTAACTGAGTTTCAGTATCAATTGGCACGACTGGCAGGCTGCCTAAACATTTGCGCAAATAGGCCGTAAACTCTTCGGCTTTGTTACTGCTTGAAGCTTCTATCACAATAAATCCAGCTTTCATTGCGATAAATGCGTTGATAAATGAGGATTTGGTAAAGGCTTGCGGGAGCAGAGTATGGATTAACTCTTCTTTGATATTTTGTTTTTCTTTACCTTTTACTTTGCGACCTTCTGCATCTTCGATTTCTTTAAGTTTTTCATCGAGTAATTCACGTACAACCGATGCAGGCAATACTTTTTCCTGTTTTTTCAGGGTTAGCAATAAAAAATCTTCTGACTTATGCGTTAAAGTTGCAGCTTTAGGCCCAAGCGCCGGCGTCCAGCCAATTGTTTGCATATCGGTTTTGCCACAAGGCTTAAACGTAAATTCCTGTAACTTGTCTTCTATTTGCTCAGCGTTAAATTCAAGTTCTTGGGTGAATTGGTAAAAGAAAGCGTTTTTAAACCACATAATATTATCTTTATTTCCGTTTGATTTTAGGTCATTACCAGAGTTTAGTGATATTTAAACTTGATAAATACAGTATAAATTCGGTTGATGATGATTTTGTTAACCGGGTCAAATCTAAGTCAGTTTATTCTTTGCTTTCTGCTTCGATTATTAAGTCACCTTTTGGCTCGCAGCAGCAGGGTAAAATCTCTCCTCGGCGAACAAAGGCAAGTGGCGCTTTAGGGTAGTTAACTTCACCTTCGAGTAAAACGGTTCGACAGGCACCACAATAACCGTCGCGGCAATGATAATGAACAACAAGCGTTTGCTGCTCAAGATAATCAAGCAAGCAGGCATTTTCTGCTGCCTGATAATCTGTATATATGACTTTAAATTGAATTGGGTCTGACATTGTGAGCTGTGATATTACAGCTCAAAATCATCAAAGTCGTCAGTGTTGACTTCGCTATCAATTTGACCCACAAGATAAGAGCTAATCTCAGCTTCCTGTGGCGCTACCTGAACATTGTCACTGACCAACCAGGCATTTATCCATGGAATTGGGTTTTGAGTGGTTTGGAATATGCTAGGTAAACCTATGGCCTGCATACGCGTATTGGTGATGTACTCTACGTATTGGCACAGGATATCTTCGTTCAGACCTATCATAGAACCGTCTTTAAACAGGTATTTTGCCCAGTCTTTTTCTTGTTCAGCAGCCGTTTTAAAGATGTTGATTACTTCTTCTCGGCACTCAATTGCAATTTCGGCCATTTCAGGATCATCCTGACCATCTGCCATTATATTGAGCATATGCTGTGTACCGGTTAAATGAAGGGCTTCGTCACGAGCAATCAATTTAATGATTTTTGCATTACCTTCCATTAATTCACGTTCAGCAAACGCAAAACTACAGGCAAAGCTCACATAAAAGCGAATTGCTTCCAGTACGTTAACCGCGGCAATACATAAATAAGTCAGCCGCTTCAGCTCTCTGTGATTGACCTGAATTGTCTCATCATTTATTTCGTAAGTACCTTCACCACGAGTATGGTAAAGCTGTGTTGCCTGTATCAGTTTGTCGTAGTAATGAGAAATATCATAAGCCCGCTTCAAAATATGTTCATTCACAACAATGTCGTCAAAAACCAGGCTAGGTTCATTAACGATATTACGGATAATATGCGTATAAGAGCGGCTATGAATCGTTTCACTGAAGGCCCAGGTTTCAATCCAGGTTTCCAGTTCAGGTAAAGAAACAATTGGCAATAATGCTACATTTGGCGAGCGACCCTGAATACTATCCAGCAACGTCTGGTATTTCAGGTTACTTAAAAATACATGGCGCTCATGTTCGGATAATTTTTGAAAGTCAGCACGATCCCGGCTGACATCGACTTCTTCCGGACGCCAGAAAAAGCTTAACTGTTTTTCAATTAAGCGTTCAAAAATAGGGTGCTTTTGTTTGTCATAGCGAGCTACATTGACAAGACTGCCAAAAAACATAGGTTCGTTAAGATAATCAGTATTGTTTTTATTAAACGTTGTGTAACTCATAAGGGTTAAATATTCTCTTTAACAAAGCAGCAGGCCACTTATCAATAAACGGCCAGTAGGTTAATTTAGTTTAACATGCGTTATATTTTACATGCGCCGCCTGCACAATCATCATCGGCTGGCTGACTGTCTTTTTGTGGATCTTCTGCACCATCTCTAGTGTTGTGATAATACAGCGTTTTCACACCGAGTTTGTAGGCATACAGTAAGTCTTTTAACAGCTGCTGCATAGGCACACGGTTGTTCGGGAATTTGCTTGGGTCATAGTTGGTATTCGCCGAAATTGTCTGATCAATAAATTTCTGCATAATAGCCACTAACTCAAGGTAACCTTTATTTGAAGGAATAGTCCATAACAACTCGTAATTATCTTTAAGGTTTTCAAAGTCAGGAACAACCTGTCTTAAAATACCGTCTTTACTTGCCTTTATACTGACGTATCCACGAGGTGGTTCAATACCATTGGTTGCATTAGAAATCTGCGATGACGTCTCAGACGGCATTAATGCAGATAGAGTTGAATTACGTAAACCATGCTCAACAATATTCTGACGCAATGTCTCCCAATCCAGGTGCAGTGATTCTTCGCAAATCGTATCTACTTCTTTTTTATAAGTATCTACCGGCAGTATGCCTTGTGCATAAGTGGTTTCACTGAATTTAGCACATGCACCTTGCTCTTTTGCTAATTCATTTGAAGCCTGTAGAAGATAGAATTGAATGGCTTCAAATGTCTTATGGGTTAAACCATTAGCACTGCCATCTGAATATTTGACGCCATTTTTTGCTAAATAATAAGCAAAGTTAATCACACCTATACCGAGTGTACGACGGTTAATACTTGAGTTACGAGCCGCTGGAATAGGGTAGTCTTGATAATCTAATAAACAATCGAGTGCTCTGACTGCCAAACGAGCGAGTTCTTCAAGTTCCGATAAATCTTTAATAGCGCCCAGGTTAAATGCAGATAAAGTACAAAGTGCTATTTCGGCTTCAGGATCGTTAACATCTTCAAGTGGCTTGGTTGGTAAAGCGATTTCAAGACATAGGTTACTTTGTTTAATCGGTGCAACTTTTGGATCAAACGGGCTATGTGTATTACAGTGATCCACATTCTGTAAATAAATACGGCCAGTGCTAGCACGTTCTTGTGCAAATAAACCAAATAATTCTGTTGCTTTAACACGTTTTTTACGGATGCTGTCGTCATTTTCATATTTTACGTACAGCGCTTCAAATTGAGCTTGATCGGCAAAAAATGCGTCATACAAGCCAGGCACATCACTTGGGCTAAATAATGTAATGTAGTCGTTTTTAATCAGGCGCTGGTACATTAAGCGGTTAAACTGAACCCCATAATCGAGATGGCGAACCCGGTTATCATCGACCCCCCGGTTGTTTTTAAGCACCATTAATGATTCAACTTCAAGATGCCATAACGGATAGAATAAAGTTGCGGCACCACCACGCACGCCGCCTTGTGAGCAGCTTTTCACAGCAGTTTGGAAATGTTTATAAAACGGAATACAACCTGTATGGAATGCCTCACCACCGCGGATTGTACTGCCCAGTGCTCGGATATTACCGGCATTAACACCGATACCGGCTCTTTGGCTGACATATTTTACAATCGCGCTTGACGTTGCGTTAATGGAATCCAGACTGTCACCACATTCAATTAATACACATGAACTGAATTGACGGGTTGGTGTGCGAACACCTGACATAATAGGCGTTGGCAGAGAAATTTTAAATTGTGAAATGGCATTATAAAAACGTTCAATATAATCCATTCGTGTATCAGCAGGATACTTTGCAAATAAACAGGCGGCTACCAGCACGTACAAAAATTGAGGACTTTCGTAAATATCGCCGGTCACCCGGTTTTGAACTAAATATTTGCCTTCAAGCTGTTTAACTGCTGCATACGAGAAGTTTAAGTCACGCTTATGATCTAAAAAAGCATCCATTTGTTCAAATTCAGCCTGACTGAAATCAGCTAACAAATGAGTGTCATATTTACCCGCTTCGCATAAATTCACAACATGTTGATAAAGCGCAGGAGGCTCGTACTGACCATAGGCTTTTTTACGCAAATGGAAGATAGCTAAACGAGCAGCCAGATATTGATAGTCAGGCGACTCTTCAGAAATCAGATCCGCAGCAGATTTGATGATAGTTTCGTGAATGTCTTCAGTTTTAATTCCGTCGTAGAACTGAATGTGTGATTTCATTTCTACCTGAGACACAGAAACGTTATTGAGGTCTTTGGCTGCCCAGGTAATTACCTTGTGCATTTTATCTAAATCTAGAGCCTCTTTCTGACCATTTCGTTTAGTTACTAAAAGCTGATCTGTCATGCGAATCGTCTATCCTGTCTTTTTAGTTATCATTCTGCTGATTTAAAATTAGGTTCAAACTTTTTCTGCTGAATAAATGCTCAACACAACATCTAGGGGCAGAAATAGGATTTGACACAAGATAATGAGGTTTTGGCCTGAAAGCAAGCCATGTTTTTAAGTAAAAATCACTTGAATTTTGCTAAATTTAAAAGCGTTAGTAGATACTAACTTCTTAAATTCTGAAATTATTAAATATCTCACTTTTCAATGTGCAATCTTAAGAATAAAAAATTTAAATTTATGTCGCATTTTTTAAGATTGAGTGACCTAAAAAATGCACAATCAAAATAGGGGTATTGAGCGCTAACGAATATAAAATCAGCAAACTGATTTTATATTGAACTGCGGTTAAAAAATAACCCGTTTAAATATCCGACGGCTTTTGAATAAAGCTTAATCAGCTGGATACACGCCCCTTAAAATCATTTGTTTTAAATCGTTTGCAGATTGAACAATATGATCTGCTTGCCACTGCTCAACCGGCGTTTTATCCTGAGTGTATCCCCAGTTAGCGACTATGCTTCTCATGCCCGCCCGGTTGCCGGCCTCAATATCTCGTTGAGCATCTCCCACATACCAGCATAGCTCTGAATTAACTTGCATATATTCACAGGCGTGCCAGAGAGGTTCCGGGTTAGGTTTACGCAAAGGCAGGGTATCACCGCTGACGTTAATTTTTGAACTGGCCAGTTGCGGATGGTATGTTACTAGCTTATCCGTTAAAAAAGCCGGTTTATTTGTCACTATGGCCCAAGGAATATTCAAGCTATCTAATTGGCTAATACAATCGTCCATGCCTTCAAATAAACAGGTGTGTCGGCTGATATTGTCCATGTAATAGTCGAGCAGCTTTAAACGCAGCGGCTCAATTTCAAAGTCGTTAAATTTTTCAGCCAGCCCAAGTTTTAATAATCCCAAAGCCCCATGTGATGCAACTGGCCTGTATTCATCATAGCTCTTAGGTGCCATATTCAAAGACTCGAGTACATGATTTAAAGCTTCACCCAGATCTTTAGCTGTATCAAGCACAGTGCCGTCTAAATCAAACAGCACAGCTTCTGGCTTAGTTATAGTTTTTGAGCACATAAGATGTAGTTTACTCCGGGATCTGAATTGACTTTAAATGATTTTGTCAGCGGATTAAAATGAATACCATTGAGTTTAGTCACCTTTAATCCGTATTTTTCGATTAATCGGACCAGCTCACTCGGGCGCAGAAATTTTTCATAATCATGGGTGCCTTTGGGGACTATATTCAATAAGTACTCAGCGGCAACTATGCCCAATAAATAACCTTTAATTGAGCGATTTAAAGTTGATGCAAATAAAAAACCACCGGGTTTGACCAGTTCACAGCAGGATTGAATAACAGACTCTGGATCAGGCACATGTTCGAGCATTTCCAGACAAGTGACAATATCAAATTGTTGTGATGCTTGCTGCGCAAAAGGTTCGACTGTAATGTGACGATAATCGATGGCTAAACCGGATTCTTTTGCATGTAATTTGGCCACTTCGATTGAATCGGGTGCGGCATCAATTCCGGTGACTTTGGCGTTTTGTTTGCACAAGGCTTCACTCAATATACCGCCACCACAGCCTACATCCAAAACCGCTTTATCAAACAGCCCGTTTGCATGCTCTGCAATATAATTGACCCGGGTGGGGTTCATTAAATGTAAAGGCGCAAAATCGCCGGCTTTATCCCACCACAAATGTGCGATTTGGTTAAATTTGTCGACTTCCGTTTGATCTATATTAGTCACTATTTTGAGCTCGTTATTTGGGGTTGTACCCCATTATAAAAACTTAAGGGAATTGAACAAGAGTGATTAGCTACAAGTGGGATAAAAGTTTGCATTTTAGTATGATTTTTAAACATTTAAGCAAGTTGTGCATTTTTCAATGGTATGCGTCTGGGAATGTGGTAGAATCGCGGATTAAAAAATAAAACCATTTACCCAAAACAAGTATTACAAAGTAGGGAACAGTCCTGTTTATGAGCGATTTGGCAAAAGAAATTCTTCCTATCAATATCGAAGATGAATTAAAAAATTCTTACCTTGACTATGCAATGAGCGTCATCGTTGGGCGTGCATTACCGGATGTTAGAGATGGTTTGAAGCCAGTGCATCGCCGCGTACTTTTCGCGATGAATGAGCTTAAAAATGACTTTAACAAGCCTTATAAAAAATCTGCTCGTATCGTGGGTGATGTAATCGGTAAATACCACCCACATGGTGACAGCGCGGTTTACGATACGATTGTTCGTATGGCGCAGCCATTTTCATTAAGATATATGCTGGTTGACGGACAAGGTAACTTTGGCTCTGTCGATGGCGACTCCGCAGCTGCAATGCGTTATACAGAAGTTAGAATGGCAAAAATTGCGCATTCTCTACTGGCCGATCTTGAAAAAGAAACGGTTAACTTTTTGCCTAACTATGACGGCACAGAACAAATTCCTGAAGTATTGCCAACCCGTGTCCCTAACTTGTTAGTGAATGGTTCATCCGGTATTGCTGTTGGTATGGCGACGAATATACCACCGCACAACTTGACTGAAGTGATTGGTGGCTGCCTAGCCATGATCGAAAATCCGGATATCACAGTTGATGAATTAATCGAAATTATCCCTGGCCCTGATTTCCCGACTGCGGCAATTATCAGCGGTAAAGCGGGTATTGAACAAGCCTATCGTACCGGCCGCGGAAAAATTTATCTTCGTGCTCGAGCTGAAGTAGAAGTGGCTGATAACGGCCGTGAAACTATTATAGTGACTGAGATTCCGTACCAGGTGAACAAAGCTCGGTTAATTGAAAAAATAGCCGAGTTAGTGAAAGAAAAACGTATTGACTCTGTATCTGCACTGCGCGACGAATCTGACAAAGACGGTATGCGGATTGTGATTGAAGTTAAGCGTGGAGAATCTGGCGAAGTCTTATTAAACCACTTGTATTCACTGACTCAAATGCAGGTTGTATTTGGTATCAACATGGTGGCACTGGATAACGGCCAGCCGCGTATATTTAATTTAGTTGATACACTAAAAGCTTTCTTAAACCACAGACGTGAAGTGGTGACCCGCAGAACTATTTTTGAATTGAGAAAAGCTCGTGAGCGTGCGCACATTCTCGAAGGTTTAGCGATTGCACTGGCGAACATCGACCCGGTTATTGAATTAATTAAACGTTCACCAACCCCAGTGGAAGCCAAGCAAGGGTTAATCTCTACACCATGGAATTTAGGTGATGTGGCCGATATGCTCGAAAGAGCCGGAACGGATGCAGCAAGACCAGAATGGCTGGAAGCATCCTACGGTATCCGCGATGGCAAATATTATTTAACTGAGCAACAGGCTCAGGCAATTCTTGAATTAAGACTACACAGACTGACTGGCCTTGAACACGAGAAAATTCTGGATGAATACAAAGCCTTATTAGAAGAAATTGCTGAATATTTACATATTTTATCCAGCTCAGTGCGTCTGATGGAAGTGATTCAGGAAGAGCTAATTGCGATTCGTGATGAGTTTGGTGATGAGCGCCGTACCGAAATTACGGCTGCAGCGCACGATATCAACATGGAAGATTTAATTGCAGAAGAGAATGTGGTTGTAACGCTTTCTCACGAAGGTTATGCGAAATATCAACCGCTGACTGAATATGAAGCTCAGCGACGTGGCGGTAAAGGTAAAGCCGCAGCCAAAATGAAAGATGATGACTTTATCGAGAAGTTACTCATTGCAAATACTCACGATACTATCTTATGTTTCTCAAACCGTGGCCGCTTATATTGGCTTAAAGTATATCAGTTGCCATTAGCCTCAAGAACAGCGCGCGGTCGTCCGATAGTCAATCTGTTGCCACTGGAAGAGAATGAACGTATCAGTGCAATTTTACCGGTTCGGGAATTCGAAGAGAATAAATTTGTCTTTATGGCAACTGCAAACGGTACGGTTAAAAAGACCGCATTAAAAGAATATTCACGTCCAAGATCAAGCGGCATCATAGCGCTGAACCTGAACGAAGGCGATCATATGATAGGCGTAGATATCACTCATGGTGACAGTGATGTCATGCTGTTTTCTGATGCGGGTAAAGTGGTTCGCTTTAATGAACAGCAAGTGCGTCCGATGGGGCGTACTGCTACCGGTGTTCGCGGCATGAAACTGGATGAAGGTCAAAAAGTGATCTCTATGATAGTGCCACATAATGACGGTGAAATCTTAACCGCAACTGAAAACGGCTTTGGTAAACGTACACCGCTTGAGGATTATCCGGCGAAGAGCCGTGCAACCATGGGGGTCGTCTCTATCAAAGTGAGCGAACGTAATGGTTCAGTTGTTGGTGCGGTTCAGGTAACTGACAGCGAAGAAATTATGTTAATTAGTAATAAAGGTACTTTGGTGAGAACTCGGGTATCAGAAGTGTCAGTTGTCGGTCGAAATACTCAGGGTGTGCGTTTAATCAGAACCGGTGAAAATGAACTGGTAGTTGGTTTACAGCGTATAGATGAGTTTGATGAAGAATCCGAAGAAATGCTTGAAGAAGCAATTGAAGGCCAGACAACAGACAGTGCTGAACAAGCCAGTTCAGATGTAACCAGTTCAGATATTGAGAGTGAAGACAATCAAGATGAGTAAACCTGTATACAATTTTTGTGCAGGCCCGGCTATGCTGCCAAAAGATGTGATGTTAACAGCCCAAAAAGAGTTTGTAGATTGGAACAAACACGGTACCTCTGTGATGGAAATTAGTCACAGAAGCCCGGACTACCTGGAAGTAGCCCACCAAGCTGAGCAGGATTTGCGGGATCTAATGGATATCTCGGATGACTATGCGGTCTTATTTATGCATGGCGGTGGTCGCGGACAGTTTGCAGCAGTACCTATGAATATACTGCCGCAAAATGCAACAGCCGATTATGTATTGACCGGTTCATGGTCAAAATCAGCGTTAACGGAAGCACAAAAATTTGGCAAAATAAATGTGGCCGCTAACTGTCATACCGAAAATGGTTTAGGGTCGGTTTTACCTCAGTCGCAGTGGCAGCTCTCAAAAGACGCTGCCTATGTTCATTATTGTCCTAATGAAACGGTTGATGGCATTGAGTTTGATTTTGTTCCTGAGGTTGACAAGCCTCTAGTTGCAGACATGTCATCCTGTATTTTATCACGCGATATTGATGTATCTAAGTTTGGCGTTATTTACGCCGGAGCACAGAAAAACATAGGTCCATCCGGTTTGGCGATTGCCATTGTACGTAAAGATTTGCTGGGCAAAGCACGTGAAAACACGCCTTCTATATTTGACTACAGTTTGCAGCTTAAACATGAGTCTATGTTTAATACCCCGCCAACTTATGCCTGGTATTTGGCCGGTTTAGTTTTTAAATGGCTTAAAAAGCAGGGGGGTGTTAAGGCCATAGAACAAACTAACATTGCTAAAGCTGAATTACTCTACAATTTTATTGATCAAAATGATTTTTACCAAAGCAAAGTAGAAACCAGATACAGATCAAGAATGAATGTGCCTTTTTATTTAATGGATGAATCCTTAAATACTGCGTTTTTAAGCGAATCGAAAGCTCAGGGGTTATTGGCATTAAAAGGCCACCGTTCAGTCGGTGGTATGCGAGCTAGTATCTACAATGCAATGCCGCTTGAAGGCGTTCAGGCGTTAGTAGATTTTATGCAAGATTTTGCAAACAAGCATGGTTAATAAGAAGAATAAAGTACTAACAAATTAAAAGATAAAAGAGGTTAGGGATGGCGGAACAAATTCCAGTCATAACAATTGATGGTCCAAGTGGTGCAGGAAAAGGCACAGTCAGTAAAAAAGTTGCGGACCGTCTTGGTTGGCATTTTCTGGACAGCGGCGCAATTTATCGTGTTCTGGCACTCGCAACGATTCATCATGATATTGATCCAACGGATGAAGAATCAGTTGAACCATTGGCATCCTGTTTAGATGTGCATTTTAAATCTTCTTCTGACGGTGATTCAACGCTGGTTATTTTAGAAGGTGAAGATGTTTCAACTGATATCCGGAATGAGAAAGTGGGCGCTGTGGCATCAAAAGTTGCCGCTTTGCCAAGAGTGCGGGAAGCTTTATTAAGACGCCAGCGTGCATTTAAAGAATCACCTGGATTGGTCGCAGATGGCCGTGATATGGGCACTGTGGTGTTTCCAAATGCGCCGGTTAAGATATTTTTGAACGCATCTGCCGAAGAAAGAGCAAAAAGACGCTATCTACAGTTGAAAGATACCGATCCTAGCGTTAAAATTGAACATCTTTTAGCCGATATTCGTGCACGTGATGAAAGAGACAGTAATCGAAGTGTTGCACCTCTGGTACCCGCTTCTGATGCACTGGAAATTGACTCCACCGAACTGAATATTGAGCAAGTTGTTGATCAGGTTTTTGCCTACATGCAGCAGAAGCTTGGTGTGTAAAAGTATTTTTCACTAAATTAATTTAGTGTAGGAAACCAGAATAAGGATATGCCTGGTTATTTTAAACAACCCTGGGTTATTTGGATTTAACTCGGATTATATATATTAAGTAAACTTTATTTATGACCGAAAGTTTTGCACAGCTTTTTGAAGAAAGCTTAAATGAAATCGAAACACGTCCTGGTGCCATCGTTAAAGGTACTATCGTTGCTATTCAGAAAGACGTTATTTTAGTTGACGCAGGTTTAAAATCTGAAGCAGCAATCCCAGCCGAGCAATTCTACAATGCGCAAGGCGAAGTTGAAGTTAACGTTGGTGACGAAATTGATGTTGCACTAGACGCTGTTGAAGACGGTTTCGGTGAAACAATTCTTTCTCGTGAAAAAGCTAAGCGCCATGAAGCTTGGATTCGCCTTGAAAAAGCTTGCGAAGACAGTGAAACGGTTACTGGTTTAATTAGCGGTAAAGTAAAAGGTGGCTTCACTGTTGAAGTTGAAGGTATCCGTGCGTTCTTGCCTGGTTCATTAGTTGACGTTCGTCCTGTTCGTGACACTACTTACCTTGAAAATGCAGAATTAGAATTCAAAGTTATCAAACTTGATCAAAAGCGCAATAACGTAGTTGTTTCTCGTCGTGCTGTTATCGAACAAGAAACCAGTGCTGAGCGTAGCGAATTACTTGCTAACTTAGAAGAAGGTCAAGAAGTAACTGGTATCGTTAAGAACTTAACTGACTACGGTGCATTCGTAGACTTAGGTGGTCTTGACGGTTTATTACACATCACTGATATGGCTTGGAAACGTGTTAAGCACCCAAGCGAGATCGTTAACGTTGGTGATGAAATCACAGTTAAAGTTCTTAAATTCGACAAAGAGAAGTCTCGTGTATCTCTAGGCCTTAAGCAATTAGGTAGCGATCCATGGGCTGAATTAGCTGAGCGCTTCCCTGAAGGTGCTAAGTTAGAAGGTCGTGTAACTAACTTAACTGACTACGGTTGTTTCGTTGAAATCCAAGAAGGCGTTGAAGGTCTTGTTCACGTTTCTGAAATGGATTGGACTAACAAAAACATCCACCCATCAAAAGTTGTTAACTTAGGTGACAGCGTTCAAGTTATGGTACTTGAAATTGATGAAGAGCGTCGTCGTATCTCATTAGGTTTAAAACAGTGTAAGCCTAACCCATGGGAAGAGTTCGCTAAGAACTACGCTAAAGGCGATCAAGTTTCTGGTAAGATCAAGTCAATTACTGACTTTGGTATCTTCATCGGTCTTGACGGTGGTATCGATGGTCTTGTTCACTTATCTGACATTTCTTGGAATGTTACAGGTGAAGAAGCGGTTCGTAACTACAAGAAAGGCGAAGAACTTACTGCTGTTGTATTACAAGTGGACGCAGAGCGTGAGCGTATTTCACTTGGCATCAAGCAAATTGATGAAGACCCATTCACTAACTACCTGACTGCAAACAAAAAAGGTGCTATTGTTAGTGGTAAGGTTACCAGCGTTGACGCAAAAGGCGCGACTATTGAATTAGCTGACAGCGTTGAAGGCTACATCCGTGTTGCTGATATCTCACGTGACCGTGTAGAAGATGCATCAACTGAATTAAACGAAGGTGATACTGTTGAAGCTAAATATATTGGCGTTGACCGTAAGAACCGCGTAATCAGTTTGTCTATTAAGGCAAAAGATGAAGCTGACGAAAAAGCTGCTGTAGAATCTGTTAATAAACAACAAGATGCTGCAGTATTCAGCAATGCAATGGCTGAAGCGTTTAAAAACGCACAAAAAGGCGAATAATATCGCTTGGGAGTAGAAATCTTCTACTCCCTTTTCCATACCTTTGTTATACTTTGGTAACCAGAACCCGTTGATTAACCGGAGTATATTATTATGACAAAATCTGAATTGATTGAATTAATGGCAAACAAGCAGCCTTCTGTTCCACTGAAAGAAATGGAAGCCAGTGTTAAAGAATTGCTTGAATATATGTCAGAGTCTCTCTCTACTGGTGAACGCATTGAAATTCGCGGCTTCGGTAGCTTCTCACTTCACTACAGAGCACCTCGAACAGGTCGTAATCCAAAAACCGGTGAAAGCGTAGAATTAACAGGCAAATATGTTCCTTATTTCAAGCCTGGTAAAGAAATGCGTGAACGCGTTAACGAAAGCATTCAATAAAGCATTTTGAAAACTGCACTTAGCTTAATTTTATTATTAATTATCGCTGGTATATTACTGCTTATCTCATCTTATAATACTGAGATAGTTGAGCTTAACTACCTGCTAGCGGTTCAGTCTATGCCTTTATCTATGGTATTGGCTATTTTCCTGTTTATAGGGTTCGCTTTAAGCACAATAGCTTGGGGCTATTACCTGATTAAACTACGCTTAAAGCTTCAGCAGCGTAATTGGAAAATTAATAAACTGAATCAGGAAATCGAACTACTCAGGCTGCAGCTCAAAGACAAATAATGCCAGAATTATTATTTTTATTATTACCTGTCGCTGCTTTATATGGTTACGTGATGGGGCGTAATAGTTATCGCCAGTCACAATTAAAGCAGCATGAAAAAATCAATCAGGACTTTTTATCCGGGCTTAATTTATTTTTAAGTAACCAAAGAGATAAAGCAATCAATGTACTGATTGAAAACTTGGAAGTTAACAACGAAACTTTTACCACTCATATTGCGTTAGGCAAGCTATTTCGCGCTAAAGGTGAGAACGACAGAGCCATTAAAATTCATCAGTTTTTGGCCAAACAGGATGTACTCACGCCAGAGCAGAGGCGGCAATCTATAGTGCAACTAGCACTGGACTATGTCGATTGTGCCTTATATGACAGAGCCGAAAAGCTATTACTTCCTTTGATGAACGATAAAGCCTGTGCTCGCGAAGCTCGTCTGATTCTTTCCCGAATTTATCAAACTTTTAAAGACTGGCAACAAGCTTTTGATGCGATTGAGCCAATTGCATCTGTGGATGGTGAGCAACACCATGTCACCAAAGCTTATTTATTATGTGAACTTGCATCTGAAAAGCAAAACGCTGACAAAATCGAAATGTTAAGAAGAGCGTTAACTTATGATAAAGGGTGTGCACGTGCTTATATCGATTTAATTGAAACCTATATAGAATTAAATGATAAAGCTGAAGCCGGAGAGTTATGCCGGGTTTTCGCAGATACCTGCCCAGATTATATTGCATTGTTAGTGCCTCACTTGGATTCAGTATTCCCGGATCATTCAATTCGGCTCGATTTTTTAACCTCAGTTTCAAGCCATATTAAGAGTACGTCTGTTGTGTCTGCTATATCCGATATTCTTGATAAACAAGATAGAATAGGGGATGCACGTAAAAGTGTTTTGGGAATGTTAGATAAACACGCGACTATTTCAGGGTTTGCTCAGTTACTAAAGTTAAATGCGAAAAAAACCGATGCGCCTGAAGCTCAGCAAATGATGCTTAACTTGGAAAAAATGGTTGTTAATAAAGTAAAACAGCTACCCAGTTATGAATGTGAACAGTGTGGTTATCAGGGCAGTTTATTATTTTGGCAATGCCCACGGTGCAAACACTGGGGCAGTGTTAAACCTATTATTGGATTAACCGGAGATTAATTTTGACAGATACTTGTAAGTCCCCCGTTATTGTCGCACTAGACTTTGATGACAAAAACAAAGCACTTGAGCTAGTTGAACAATTGCAGCCAAGCGAGTGTCGGCTGAAAGTAGGCAAAGAAATGTTTACGCTATTTGGTCCGGAATTTGTAAAGTCTTTAGTTGCAAAAGGGTTTGATGTTTTTTTAGATTTGAAGTTTCATGATATACCGGCAACCACAGCAAAAGCCTGCGTTGCAGCTGCAAAGCTTGGTGTGTGGATGGTGAATGTTCACGCCAGTGGTGGCAAAGTGATGATGCAAACGGCGAAAAAGGCTTTACAAGATAACTTTGAAACGCCTCCATTGCTCATTGCAGTAACCGTTTTAACTAGTATGGATGAATCTGATTTAGCGGGCATTGGTGTGTCTAAAACACCTGCTGAGCAAGTTAAAATGCTGGCTAAGTTGGTTAATGATTCTGGATTGGATGGGGTTGTTTGTTCAGCTCAGGAGGCGGAAATTTTAAGAGCGCATATAGGCTCAGACTTTCAGCTAGTAACACCTGGGATTAGACCGCAAGGTAGTGATAAAGGAGACCAAAAAAGGGTAATGACCCCTAAAATGGCAATGGATGCAGGTTCCAGTTATCTCGTTGTCGGGCGTCCTATCACTCAGGCAAATAATCCGGCTCAAGTACTAAAAGAGATCAATGCATCTTTAGGCCTTATCTAACCAAGATTTAGCACCGGTCGAACATATTAAAAAAGCGATGCATAGCATCGCTTTTTTTATGTATCACTATTTAGCTAAAGCAGCGTTAATTAGAAGGTATAAGACAGTTGAAGGCCAATAGCACCTTTTCTGTCTTCAGCATACTGACCAGCTAGATCGATATGAAATACACCAAACGGGGCTAACCCAAGACCGAATGTGTATTTACCGTCGTAATTACCTTCGATATCGTGTTTATAACCCAGGCGTAACTGAGCCCATTTTAATAAATCACCTTCGATACCAATGGATGCATATTGGCTGTCATCTTCAGCCCCTTCAAATTTTTCTGTACCCGTTAATTCAAGATCTGCTGCAACTGTTACATAACCTGTGCTAAAAGCCGCGCCTAAGGTTACTTCGGGTGCAATTTTATATGTAGAGATATGACCATTTACTTCTATCGACTGATAGTCTGAACTAATAAGGTTGCGTGCTGAAAGACCCAGTGTCCAGTTATCATCTACTTTATAGACAGCGCCTAAATCCACATTAAAGTTAGATTCATCGTTTAAGTATTCATCGGCATCAAAGTCATCTTCATCAAACGATGAAATCGATTCACGATAATTAAAAAAATCAACACGTTGATTTTTAAGCGTCAGACCTAAACTAAATTCATGGCCTTGGTAAGTGTAATTATCAGCATAAGTGACACCGACTTCCAATACATTTGCCGCAATGGCTTGAGCTTCAGAGGTTAATCCATCTTCCAGTTCATCAGTTGTCTCTGCTTCTCTGATAACCTGGCTGTCGTTTACTTCATCAATATCAGCAATCAGTTTAAGGTCGATTTGGGTATCAGCAAATACAGCTAAAGAACCAAAACGAGTGTGACCTGCGATGACTAAACCAGCATCCACACCTAATAATAATTCACTATCTAAATTTGCAAATTTTTCAATCAGATTTTCGCGCGCTGCTTCAAGTTGCTCTTCATTAGCGCCTTGCGGATCATTTTCTGCAGCTTCTAGTAGCATTTCCAAATTATCGTAAGCGTCTTGAAACTCATCAATGCCATTAACAAGGTCATTTGAATCTTCAGCTTCTATTGAAACACCCGGTAAAATCATACCAAAATCATCAGACTCATCAATTTGACTGGCTAATAAAGCCGGGTTGTTTGTTGGTGCGCTCAGGTAGCTACCGCCGACTGCGCTAACGCCGCCCATGCCCATAGAACGGACTTCAGCTGCTTGTGCATTCAAGCCGTATAAAGATGCAATAATCGCGATCGATAGTTGTTTTTTCATATTAGGTTCCTTTGTACTACTGATTCAATTTGTGTGAATTGATCCAAGGTTCTTTATAGAAGGGATTAAAAGTGTGTTTTTTATTATGCCAACTGAAAGCATCTTTGCTTAAAGTGTGGGCTAGTTCACATTTTAAAACGTCTTTGATAAATACAAAAGCATTAATTTCAAGCGATTGATTAAATTCAGGCAAGAAATCTCTCAAGGGCAAGTTTAGCTTTGTTTTTGAGTTTTAGACGCGAGAAAAGCTAGTTTGAGCGGGGCAAGAAGAAAGGGCGTTTTGGTCTAAGCTCAAATGATAAAAAATTCAAAGATTTTGGGATGAGAAGATATTTCTCATCCTGTTCTAAGGGGATAGTTTAGAAAGCGTTTAAGCTGGACTGTTGTCAACTAAAGTGTGTTCGGCGTTATCAGATGATTTTGACTTTTTACGTCGCTTACGACTGTAATCGCATTTAGGGTAACCTGGATCGTAGAGTCTGACAGATTTCCATTTTTTATACTTAGCTTCTTCCATACTATTACCATCAGCATCCCACTCAGCTCTGAATTGAATGGCGGTGCGATAAGCATGTAACTGAAGGTCTGCACTAAAATCAGAATACCCGAGCGAGAAGGTTTTAACAGCGGGTTTTCCGTTTCTACGGTAACTGACCCAATAAAAACGTTCAATCTCATTGCGCCGTTTATCCAGCTTTTCACGGTAACCCACTCCGTTAAAACCGCAACTGGCACCTTCTTTAGGTTTATGCTGGCGTTTAATTCGGTGTGTCGGATAGAGCATTTTGAGTTGTTTATTGCGGTTAATAGCCGCTTTTAACGCTTTATCAATTCCACCCCATTGTTTATAGGAGTAAAAGCCTCCCATATCCACTTTATTGCGGATAAAACGCATTTGGCAACCAGACTTACAAGGAAAACTAATGCCATGAGCATCGTTCTCTAATATCGCTTGGTACTGCTTAGGAATGTAATCGGGCAATGGCACAATGACTAAACTCTCTGTTTAACTTATATCACTCTGCCTGTATGAAAATGCCGGCAGCTCTAAAACAAAGTTCTTTAATTGCAGCTTTGAACTTTATTAACTGATAATTGCGTTTGCAGTAAGTGAGCATAATTCAGTTAATATAAGTGTAGCCAACCTTTAGTTGCTTTGTCTAATTTTTTATCCATAAGTATTTTGCAGGTATTTAAATAAAGCTTTCAATACTGCTAACTTTTCTTCATCCTGTTGATATTGCTCAACCAATGTTTCCAGTTGGCTCGAAAAAGATTCAAACGTTAAACCAAAATAATCTGAACTGGACATCAGTCGTTCGCGGCAGTGATTATGCCACTTACTTGACTCGCTTTCATTTAATAAGTGTGGATAGTTTCTCGCTTTGAACCTAAACCATAAACTTTTTAGCTTTAGATCTTCAAAATCAGGCTCAAAATCCGCATATTGGGTAATATCCATCGCCTGAATACGTTCCATCAGCGCTTTATCTGCTGGACTGGTAAATCCTTGGTAAAGTGCGTAATCCGGATCGGTTTCTTCATCAAACTCAATACTTTCATAAAGTTGAACTAGTTTTTCCCGGATTTGCGGGTGTTGTTTTAAAAATTTCAGATGAGTCAGGCAGGCTTCTCTGTCAATATTTAAACGCTCGGCATCTTCAGGTTTTAGGGTTTTTGCCGGTGCCAGAACAGGCGATTTGTTTATATGAATCAGTTTAATGGGCAGACGGGATTCACCCTCAGCCAAATCATCAGTTTTGGTAAAGAGTTTTTGTTGAATTTCATCAACTGACAAATCCGCCAGTGGAGTCGGGTCCTGTGCCAGATTTAGCACTATGACTGCATTACTATTAGTCGGGTGCCAGGCCATTGGACAAATCCAACTGCAACAGCCATGCTCAGCCTTAAGTTTTGACGAAATATGAACAAGCGGAGTCAGATTGTTTATATCAATCAGCTCAGCTACTTTTCGTTTATTACGCAACTCAAATAAATATTGGTAAAGCTTAGGTTGTTTTTCTTTGATAAGTCTGGCCATCGCGATAGTGGCTCTGACATCGGATACCGCATCGTGCGCTTTTTCATGGCTGATGCCATTGGCGAGAGTGAGTTCTTCCAGTTTAAAACTTGGGGTGCCATCTTCTTTTGTCGGCCAGTTAATGCCTTCAGGCCTGAGTGCATAACAGGCTCGGACTAGATCTATAATGTCCCAGCGGCTGTTTCCGTTTTGCCATTCCCGTGCATAAGGGTCAAAAAAGTTACGATAAAGAGAATAGCGCGTCACTTCATCGTCAAACCGAATACTATTATAACCAACTGTGCAGGTATTTGGCTTGCTCATTTGCGCCAGTACTTTGCGCATAAACTCATGTTCGCAATCACCTTTTCGCTGAGTTAGCTGAGGCGTGATTTTGGTAATTAAACAAGCTTGTGGATTCGGTAAATAATCCATAGGCGGATAACAAAAATACTCAACTGGCTCATCGATTTCATTTAAGTCTAAATCAGTTCTAATTGCAGCAAACTGAGCCGGGTGATCTTTTTTAGGGTTGACCCCCCAGGTTTCATAATCATGCCAGAGTAGAGAGGGTTGGTTTTTATTGTTCATTTTTATTCTCTTTTCTGTCTTAAGTTGTTGTTATTTAACTTTAAAGTTTGGTTGTTTGTTCGCTCTTGTTTTTTGCTGTTTTTTAATTTTCTATTGCTATTGTGCATCACTGAGTGCATCATTAATCAACCTTTTGTGACCAGTTGGTGTACATGTCTTTAACTGATACTAAATTAAGAAAAATCAAAGCGCCTTATAAAGGTAAACCTGAGCTAGCCGACAGAGATGGCTTGTCGGCCAGAGTAAGTACCAATGGCTCTATTACCTTTAATTATCGCTTTCGTTGGCAAGGGAAGCAACAAAGAATCAAAGTAGGGCGCTACCCGTTAGTTTCATTAGCTGACGCCAGAGCTAAAATTATAGAGTATAAAAAAATTCTATCAGAAGGCTTAGACCCCCGGCAAATTCAACAAGAAAAACAACGCCAATGCTTATTAGGTGATGTGGTTGAAGAATTTATGCAAAAGTATGTATACGCTGAACTAAAGCCCAGGACTCAAAGTTTGTATAAAACGACTTTTAATCAATACATTCCCAAATATGCGAATGTGGATATGGAGCGCTATAAGTATACTGATTGGATCAAGTTTTTTGACTGGGTAAAGCAAGAATCGTCGTCTGCTAATGCGGGCAGTGTACTTAAAAGGTTAAAAGCCGTTGCCAATTGGGCGAAATCTCGTGGTTTGTTAAATCACTCGCACCTAATTGATATTCCGGTTAAAGCGATAGGAAGTCATCAAGTAAGCCGTCAACGCTGTTTAGAATGGGAAGAAATTTCGGGGTTATGGCGACAAATCGAGGCAAGTAAAGCCACACCCAAATGTAAAATATGTGTACAACTACTTATTTTAACTGGTGCAAGAAATTCAGAAGTAAGAGAAGCTAAACGCTCAGAGTTTAATTTAGAGCGAAAACTTTGGATTTTACCTGAACACAGATCTAAAACAGGCAAACAAATTAGACGGCCTCTTAACGAAGGTACAATAAAGCTTATTCAAACACTTGATCTGATATATGGGGTAAAGCGTGAGTTCTTAATTGAGGGTGAAAGAAATGGCAGACCGCTGACAACGCACTCGGTGAATAGATTCGTTCAGCGCATGAATAACCATTTAAGATATCCACCGTTTGTACCGCACGACTTTAGAAGGACCATTGTTACCCGGTTAAGTGAACTTGGTGTCATGCCTCACGTAACTGAAAAAATGCTGGGTCATGAACTGGGGGGAATTATGGCCGTTTACAATAAACATGACTGGGTAGAAGAGCAGCAAAAAGCTTATGATTTGTATTGGGACAAGTTGCAAAGCTATTTGACCAAGTAAATCGATAAAATATGTTTCCCTTATGACGACGATAAAATAATAAAAATTAAGAGTACTTTTAATAATGCTTTTCTCCGAACCATACAACATAGCATGTCCGAACTGCCGGGCTATACATACCCATAGAAAGATCATGACTATTAATGATCTATCGAGCGAGAATTTCTCTGATGGTTTTGTTTCGGCATTTGATACGCTATCAACCAAGAAATGCAGTCAGTGTAATTACATAATTATCAACTGCCATGATTTAGAAAATTTGGGTGAAGTTGAATATGTAAAAGTTTATCACCCCCAGACTTTTTGGCAAAAGTTTTGGAGAACACCACCTGAATTTACTCGTCAACCGATTAACGAATATCCAAGTTTGCTTTACCTCGAATTAGTGGACTGGGTATTTGCGTCGAAACGTGATGATTTACCGGACTCAACCAAAAAACACTGCGCATTAAAAGCGATGTGGCGTTTTAATCAGCTCGCTTTACCCAGCAGTAACTTTGATGAAAACGAAAAACGCCAACTTGAATCAACTAAGGCAGATATCGAGCAGATTGAGGATGATATTTTGTTAACCGCTAGAGCCGATTATAGCGATAACCTGCAATTAATGGCTGCTGACATATACCGGCGTAGAGGCGAGTTTGAACAAGCCTTGGCATGTTTAAATAGAGTTACTCATGAAGTCAATACGCATAAAGTTGTTTATATGCGCAGCTGGATTGATAAGCAGAGTACTGACTTGGAAGTTTATCCATCTTATTATGACTTGAACGGTTATCGATAATTTATAAGGCAATGGGCTGCTAGAATCGTATTAATTGTGTTTCTTCATTAGCAACTAAACTTAGTTTGAGAAAGTTCAGTGTTGTTATCTTAGTGACTTGAAAATTTGTCGAGCAGACAAATATAGAAGTTTCCAAAAAATAATAATAAGTCCTAAAGATGACAAAATACCCTTTCTTGAACGAAGAACTATATAAGTTAATAGTTAACGACATTCAAACAATAATAGCCGCCGACCAGTCACCCTTAAAAATCATCGAGGAATTACAAAAATCTCAGTTAGAGTATGAGGATGCCATCTTCGATCGAGCTGAGAACATTAATGAGTATTACGATATTGATCAAAATATACCTTGGGAGGTGCTGCACGAAAGAGTACAGGGCATCAATTCAGAGCTAAGCCAACAAGAAATTCCAGATACATTTGATCTGATGCGTGCGGTATCTGTATTTTTCAATCAGATAAAATGTAAGCACATCGGCAATACTATCCTCTCGGTTACAGTTATTTCTGATATTCAAAAACTCTTCAAAGAAGCGATAGAAAAGCAGAATTTTAAAATTGTACTCGCTGAAGAAAAAGCTAAATCGAATAAAAAGCACACACCAATTAAGGTTCAACGCGAAGAGCAACTAATTCAAAAAGTCGTTGAGGAATGGATTGCTGAAGGCAAACCAGATGTAGGTGAGTTCATAGAAGATAACTTTGATCATTATCACCAATATGTGAACTCTAATTTGGCTGGATTTATTGAAAAAAATCGAAATTGCGTTTAGACTTAGTTCGATGGCTGACACAATTTAAAAAGTTAATTCATGGTAAGTTTGTAGATAAACCAAGACCACTACTAGTTAACTTATCCTCTGAATATCTCTCCAAGGACTAATTAATTTACGAAGCAGTTCTACTTCGGCTAAATGCAACTGCTTCGTGAGTGCAAAACGATTAAAGATCATTTCAAATAGTTAACGTTCAATATCGAACAGTTAATAAGAGATTTGAAATGTATAAAAATAACAATTATCAAATTCACACTTCAATTGACCGCTTCGTTCGCGAAGCGGAATGCAAACAAATTACCGGTTTATCTAGAACCCGTCGTTGGGAACTAGAGCAAGTCGGTAAATTTCCAAAACGAATCAAACTTGGGGAACGGGCTGTTGCTTGGCGTTTATCTGATTTAATGAAT
>Ga0207847_100103_pt1 | contig 69644 bp, 66 predicted proteins | sample TtaePargueraPR_8_FD_187736 | JGI IMG/M metagenome (GOLD analysis project Ga0207847, IMG submission 187736) | Aerobic enrichment media microbial communities from Bioluminiscent Bay, La Parguera, Puerto Rico - Tt and E1 (SPAdes) | ecosystem: Environmental > Aquatic > Marine > Unclassified ... | reverse complement strand
ACTCTTTTTCGCCAAGTTGCTTCAACGCTTGATCATACCTGTGCTGAAGCTCTTCATAATTGGCTGCGTCTTGTTTCATTTTTTCTGCTTCGTCACGTTTCTTGGTCATTAGATCACTCACCTCATCCTGATACTGACGAACCCATGTAGCAAGTGTTCTGGGAGCCATGCCATACTTTCTCGCTACCACTTCTGTACGATAGCCCGAAAGTACTTCGACAACAAACTCCTTCTTCGCTTGCTTTGGACATCGAAAACGTCGTTTCATGTTTACTCCTCCACTTAATTAATAGTGTATATGAAGTGGTCGAAGTGTCCAAGTGGATTAGGGGGCTATATAGTTCGTGGTCACTAATTCCGTCGAATCTCGTCATTCCGACAATATACCGCTAATTAAGTATCAAGTTTGATCACTAATTGGCACTGTACCCTCGTTTGCTCGAAATTAAGTATCAGAAATGATCACTAATTACTTCGACACTTCATAGACCGTTGCAGCAATCGCCTAATGAAAAGTAATATAGCTACGTCGGACCTATCTACTCGTTATTCTCCCACCTTTCTGTATCGAACGTCTCTCTAACTTATTTACGCAGTGATGAATCTCAAGTTGGAAGGAAGCAGGTCAATCCTCGAGGAAAAATTCATCCATCAAGGCAATGTCCCGACTCTTCGGCAGAAGCTTCTCAACCTTCTTCATGCATGATGCGGAAACAGTGGCGTAAGGGGAATTCTTATGAAGCGGATCGTCGAAGTATACCTTGCCCAGCAAGGAGTCGTAGTAAGTAATCTTGTCCATCTGCACGTTAATGCCGCGATCCAGCTTGTCGAATCCAGTCGGGGCTAGCAAGTCGAGCAATTCTTCCAGATTAATAATATGATGATACACTTCATCTCGGGTGTAATAGGCAACACGTCTGCCTTCCAACCCAAAATAAAGGATCTCTTGCACATCCAACCAATGAAAGCTTCGATCGTCGGGTCTGATTACGGGGATGTATTTTTCGTTTTTCATACACCCTGCACAACCTTCTAATTTTTCTTTTTAAGTAGTTCTTCGGGGACTTCTGGACTATGACCAAAACCTGGACACGCCATGCACACAGAACTCAAAGCGATAAAGTGAAGTACTGCCGATACACCAATAATTAGGATTTTAGCGCTTTTCTTCACCTATCCTTCCTCCTTAATTTAACAGTTGATAATGATTCTGTAAAGAAACTCTTCGCAAGGATTGTAGACATGAAAAAAAAGTTAGTAGCAACGATTAGAGCTGCCAGCACTTTTAATAATGGGAAGTAGTTTTCTGGAATTTTACTTTTCTTTTTAATATCAAATGGTGCACGTAACAGGATAATAACAAAACTTATAGTAGTTAATATAATAGTTGTTTGATAATTAATCGGAATATGAGGAAGTATTGATAACACTAAAGTTGAGACCACAATGCATTGCAACGCTGTTTTAAAGTGCATTCCCCCAGCAAAAAATCTTAGAAGCACGAAAGAAATTATAGTGTATAATGTCTCAGTGAATTTTCCTGTGAACCACCCTATTGATAAGGAGAGCACAAAAATTGCAACCGAATTAATGAGTAATATTAATGAATATTTCATTACGTCTACTGATGTGGTTTGTTCTGGCACAGTTCTTTTCATGGAAACCGCTATCTTCTCAGCAAATGTCTCAACCATCACTACACCTCGCTTCTATCAATGCTCCTTGATATGTAAAGCAGGATAGAAACTGCAAGTAATAAAAATAAAAGCGTGGCATAAAAACTTATGGCAGTTTTAAGTATGACAGTTAGGTAGAAAGCAATTGCAAAACCGACTGCAGATAATACCATCACAACTATCATTAATATATTTTCCCTTTTTCGATAGTTCACAGTTACATCTTCACTATGTGGAACAAATACAAAACCCCAATTCCTCTTACGAATCAAATATGAAATACTCATTGCTAAAAATCCAGATATAACTGCGATAATATACATTTGAATTGTAAATGGTATAGTAACATCTGCAAATCTTGATACTACAGATGCGACTAATACATCGATTACTAATATCGAAATGTATCCCGTAATAGACATTAAAGCTGCATAGAAGATTTGAAATCGAAATAATAGCCACATAAAAATGACTAAAAGTATAATTTGAATAATTGGCGCATACATGGTCAAAGAATCTGCCCGCATCGTAAATGAAAAATACGAAAGAGAGATACAAACAAATAAAATATGTGGTATGTACCATCGAGAATTTACTCTAAACAAACTAAACATGAGCAAAAACATCCCGACATATTCAATTGAGGAGAAAAGCGTAAACAACAATAATTTACCAAGTTCCATATAGCATCTTCCCTCTTTACTTTAGTAATAAACTTATATTTTCATTTTAGCACCATTATTCTGATAATTGCTACAAAAAAATAACCAACATTCAATAAAAATTCATCCGAAGTACCTAAATCACTTAGGAAAATTGGACTACTTTCTAATTAACCCAATATCAGGGATGATTATGCTCGATATTCGCAAACTTATGTATCACTTAAACTCCTTCCTCTTAGCATATTTCCGTATTTCCATCTTCGCCGCCAAGTAGATCAAAACACTCAAACATAGCAAAATCGTTACCATCATAATTAAAAATCTCTGAGTATCTCCATAAACAACCAGCACAATATAAACTACAAAGATACTTATAATCGAGCTAACAATAGCAAATATAAAGAGCACGTTGCTTCGTTTGTCGTCATTCATGTAAGCTTCGCGTTCTACTGGCACAAAAGAGAATCCCCAGTTTCTTCTATAGATCCAATAGGCTATAGAAAAAGCAATCCAACCTGATAAAAGGGCCACGGTATGCGTCCTTAGTGTCATCGGTTCCAAGTCGGCAACAAATTGCAAGGCGATTATGGCCACACCGGATTGAATCAATCCATAAGCTAAATAACTACATACGGTTACAATGGCCGCGTGCAGTAAGCTGAATCGAAAGAGTAACCACGAATAGATGATCCATAGCAATAGTTGTACAAGTGAGGTATACATGGTTAATGCATTCTCACGCATGACTAAGGACACGCATGTCAATGTAGCACACACAAATATAATCTCAGCCTTGTACCACCTATAATTGATCTTGAAGGCACTGAACATGAGTGCAAAAATAGCCAAGTACTCGACATAGGAAACCAGCGTAAAAATCGTATATTTCATCATACCCATCACTTTACCCCAGCCTCACATTTCACGCAATGCAGTAACTTCTCTATCATTGCAGAAATGCCCTTCGTTCCATATAATCTAAGTATACTGAATAATTCTAACATTTAAGGAGGAATATTGTGCGACACCGTATAGGTATGTTGACTGGCATTCTGATCTTCCTTGTCAGTTCACTGAGCTTGACTGCTTCTTCTGACATCATAACTGTAGACAGTTACTATGACGAACTCAACTTAGAACAAACGAGGGTGTACGTGGAAGATAGAGAAATCGTAGAAACATCGAAGTGGATTCCCGTCAGACAGGTATTCGAACCCTATGTTGAAGCGGTAGCATGGGATCATGTGAACAAGATTGCAACTGTACGAAATAACGGAACATCTATGATGCTTCTTATCTCAGACAAACCTATGACAATCGATCCTAGCCAAGTCATCGTCCCTCATGAGTATGTCCGTTACAGCGATAACATCACCTATATCGATGCCTCATGGCTATGCTATCTCTTCGATCCTCACAACAAGGAAGAAGCGAAGGAACAATTGGCAGCAGCGTATTCCTTCCTGGGCATAGATCATATTGAAGCCAAACCGTCAGTGAAAGACGCCACCTTGCACATGTTCATTATGCACTAGTACGGACATACCAATAGTGGTCATCTTAAGGGAGTAATAAAATGCGAAAGAACACCTTTCTATTGCTAATTAGCGTTTTCATGATTCTATTATCAGGATGCACGCATGCTGAAGATGCAGTCGCAATCGAGTTGATCAGCTACTTAGAGAAGGGATTCTTCGATACTAGTCTACAGCATTCTGTGAATTTCAACGAGAGCAAAGGAGAGCTAAGGGCAGGAAAGATTCATCCCATATTTACGGTAAATGTTAGTAAAGAATCCGGCGTGAGTATAGTTTCTAATGATTCTTATCTGGTCCCGATCTATCAAGATGGCATCGCTCGCACAGGTGTAGAAATTGCCTATCATCGAGGCGAATATCGGATTGTGACAGTTGGATTCCCCGAAGCGCAAGCACGCGCACTAGACAACAGACAAGATGACGAGCAATTCGTTTGGGATATCGTTACCGGCGAGGCGTATCTGTACAATCCGAATACCCAAACGATACGAGCCTTGGAAGAAGGAACGCAGTCTTATATGAACGAAGCGAGGAAGCGACTAGGCAACCAACAATTCAACAGCTCAGAGCTGACATTACAAGAGTTCGAGGAGTTCATATATGCAGAATATGAACATGCTATGTGAACTACGGAAGCTCCAAGTATGGCAGCACATCATGTGAACCGAACGAAGCAAATTCTCCTCCTGCTACCGCATGTGCATATAAGATCGTATGTTCACCAGCACCCAGATACTGAATGGACAATTCAAACGGAGCCTCCCGAACGTGGATAGGCTGATTATCTTGGAGAGGAACAGCTACAAACACATGCTTGTCCACAAAAGCATCTTCTCCCCAACCATGCATGTTCGAGAATCCGAACGTAGCCAGATTACCCTCAGCATAGAGGTCTGATTTCGAACTCCCGATACGTGACCACTTGCCCCAATTACTTCTCACTGTGGCTACTATGCCGAGTTCGTGCTCATTAGCAAGTAAGAGGACATGTATCATCGCATCACCGTATGCATAGGCGTCTCTATCCACAATATCGCTCTCTGTAAATCCACTTTCATGTAATAACGCGGAGAAGCTCCAATATTTTTGATACAAAACGGCTGGAACTGCAACAAGAATGATTAGAACGAGAATGCTTATGACAATCATTTTGCTAGGCATATCTTCCTCCTATTGCTCTCACTTGCAATTCGAATCAATAAGGTTCCGAATATTACTGTTACAAGAGGTGAGTTATGAATAAGATTATCTTATCATTGGTTGGCATCCTAGTACTAGCTAGCTGTAGCGAACCTTATCAAGTGGATTATGACGATCCTGAGAATGTACTGCTGGCGTACTTCCATTATCTATCCAACGAAGATTACGAAGCTTTAGTCACCGTATACGGCGGGAGCTATGAATTGCTGCAGGGTTATCATGCTGACGTAGACCCTAATAATTATGCGGAACTATTCAGAAGGTATATTCATATTACGGGTGGCCAAGCGGTGCAGATTAAGGACATCTTAGACTCTAAGAAAATTACAGATCATGAATACCAATATACGTTGACCTTTCTTCATCTGGACGGTACCGAATTTTTCGGTGGGAAGCAATATTCCTATACAGTGAAGCGAATCAATGGCAAGTTCTTGGTGATGGAAATCCCGCCGTACCTGGCATAAAGCCGTTTTCTCAGATGAAACCATTCCGAACGAAGTGAAAGCCATTGTCGCGAACGAGTTGATCTGATTATCTTGGAGAGGAACAGCTACATTGGAGATACTTTAGTATCAGAAGGGAGTTTACTCTGATGAGGAAAGTTTCCAGCTTATTCATTATCTCATTGTTGCTACTAACCACTATACTTATTAAGCCTATATATGCTGCTAAATTCGCGACGAGCAATGAAACCGAAATTGTATTAAAAATAGGTAACTATTATATTCTTTACACTAAACCTGCATCGCCCTATATAGATCATAAGAACAGATTATTCATTCCACTTCGATCCATTGAGGATTTAATGGGAGGAAAGGTAAGTTACGATTCACAATCCAAAACAGCCACAGTCGATTGGTTAGAACGTTCTTTCCAGCTTACTGTCAACTCAACAATAGCGAAAATTGATGGACAACTAGTTGAGATGGATACCATTCCCGTTATGAAACAGGATGCTATGTTTCTACCCTTGCGAATTTTTTTGGACAACACGAACATAAATTACAATTGGGTATCTGAACTGGGGTTTCTCCACATAACGGATGAGCATGTCGTAGCCGGAGAAGTGTTTGAGAATTTTATAGGTAATGACGCTACAACTGGTTACAAAGACGCTTTTCATCTAGATTCCTATACATTGTCGAACAACACCATTACAATTCGCGCCAAAAATATTTTAGGTCAGAATATTCCAGAGGGAAAATCAGATATACAACCATTGGTGCAATTTAAGGATGGCGGGTTCTCCGTAGATTCATATTCAAGGCCGGTTAATCCCGCTATACCTGAAGTGGAGAAAGACAGTACGATCACCGTATACAAGAAGATTGGGCTGGAAAATGCAGAGTATATAATTAGTGTAGGAAGATATGAACCTCAGCCAACGGACGGTTGAGCAACAATGCATGCAGACAGTCACCCATCTGCATGCAAAAAATCAGCGTACATAATCCCCATCTTACAAACAGATGGGGATTTGACGCTTACGTAGTAGGTGGTGTCATAATTTATCATGCTGAGTAAGAAAGTCGACATTGATCTGGCAAATCTTCAGATCAGGACAAAAGCATATCCATTTGCCCAATCAGTCACCTCGGAGACGGTGACCGTGTCTCCTTCCACCCTCCGGTCAAACCGGAGGGCAGGCTCAACCTTGATTACGCGCATGAGACTAAGTGGCATCCTGCTGTTCTAGCCATCTCAACATCGCTTGGTTTGTTTCTTCCGGCTTTTCTTGCTGAATCCAATGACCGCAATCCAGATTGACCACTTCCACATTGGGCACGAACTCTGTCAGGTTCTCAGACCTCACGATCGCATCCCGGTCGCCGTAGATCATGAGGGCGGGCTGTTCGATGATCGGGTTCACGTCCGCCAGTAAGTGCCAGTTGCGGTCGAGATTCCTGTACCAGTTTATACTACCCGTGAACCCTGTTGATTCGAAGGCGGAGACGAAAACAGCCAGTTCGCTCTCGCTCATTATAGACTCACCGAGTGGTGTTACTGCTCTGGCGAGATTGATCAACGCCATACCTGGCTGAGGCTCTGCGGGAGGCACGTTCTTCCGGTACATGTTGCGAAGGAACTGGAATGTATTGTCTTCGAATATGGCGTCTGCAACGCCTGGCTGTCGATTGAAGTGGACGAAATAGAAGTCGTCGCCAAGTATCTCTTCCATGAACTCGATCCAGGGTTTATGTCCGCGCTCTTGATAAGGCAAGGCTAGGTTTATGACTTTATTTACTCGGTCTGAGTGCAACAAGGTCAATCCCCAAACGACAAATGCACCCCAATCATGCCCAACAAAAGTCGCATCTTCGTATCCGTAGTGATCGAGAAGTGCGATGAGATCACCCGACAAGTGTTCAATGTCATAGTCTGTTACTTCGGTCGGACGGGATGAGTTGCCGTAACCCCGCTGGTTTGGGACGATGACATGATAGCCCGCTGCGGCAAGGGCGGTCATCTGATAGCGCCAAGAAAAGGCATGCTCTGGCCAGCCGTGACAGAGGACAATCGGTTTTCCGGCATTTTGACGACCTGCTTCAAAAACCTCGAGTTCCACACCGTTGACTGAAATAAGGGTGGGCTTGGGAAAATCGGTTGGATTGAACATTGTATTCCTCCTTCTTGTGATACTTGTAGTATAATGGATAAAAGGTGACATTATAGTGTCACCTCTCTGATATCATAGACAAAAAAAATAGAGGCAATGGTTAGTCCATTGTCTCTGGCATATATGACCGATTCCACTTGAGTTAGGTCTTTCCGCGCTTCTTCATAGATTTAGCATCGAAGCTTCAACCCCATACAATATATTGACTTTGTCGCCACTACTCACCTTTCTGCCAAATTCGGCAACTCCCCTACGGACGAAAGTTCATTTCACATATGGCCTTTTCTTGCTGTACTTGCGAATCTCCATCTTGGTGGACAAATAAATCAAAATAGCCAGATTCACGAACACCGTTAACAAAGTAATCAATATAACTTGCGTATTGTTGTTGTAAGATATAAACATTACGAATGTCACGAAGAAACACAGCATAGCAAGTGAGATTGCGATAAGAAGATACAAGTTGTCTTTATCACGATATTTGACTCTCGACGGCTGTTCCGCTGGAACAAAGGAGAAACCCCAGTTTCTTAAACGGACATAGTATGCCACGACAAATGCAATCAACGCACTTGAAAGCGCAAGCACACTCATCATCAACGACATATGCTCAAGAGACGGTATGAACAATAGCATCACCCAGCCGATGAAATATTGGATAACCGCATAGCTCAGATAACCAACGACAGTTATCACCGCTGCATGCAGCAGATTGAATCGAAACAACAACCATGAAATCAATACCCAGAGCAGCATTTGTGTAAATGCCGTATACATCGTTAACTCATTCTCCCGCATCACTAAGGAAACACAGGATAAAGAAATACATACGAACAGCATCTCCGCAATGTACCATCTATAATTGATCTTGAAAGCACTAAACATGAGTGCAAAAATCCCTAAATATTCTACACAAGATACGAGTATAAATATTAAGTAGTTCAACATAATTTTCGAAGGTCTCCTTAACTGTACTTCATCTACCTAATCTCTTTCTTGTATATTTGCGAATCTCCTTTAAGGTAGACAAATAAATGAGTGCCGCGAGAATGACCAACAGCAAAACTACAGTTAACAAGAAGGTGTCCGCACTCCCTAACAATATTGTTAAAGAATAGGTTGCGAAAAAAACGATTAGCGATAGTACAATTACAAACATCATCACTCCGTTGTGTTTCAATTGGTGTTGATCTGATACAGAATTTGCTTCCGAGACAAAGGAGAATCCCATATTCCGCTTGTGAATCAAATTAGCAACAATGAATACAGAAATTGAAGATATTGAGGAAACTAAGCCCATAGTAATGGTCATCGATTTAACTTCAGAAGAAGTTACTTGCATCGTGATGAATAGAATGAAACCCTGAAAAGCAGCAAATATCATCGTACATGTTACCGTGACTATTCCCGAATAAATCAGCGGTAACCTGAATAGTAGCCACATATAAACAATCCACAGAAAAATTTGGGTTATCGGGGTATATAAAGCTAACTCATTTGCTCTCATGACATAAGAGACATAAGTCAAAGAGAGACATATGAAAATAATTTTCCAGATATGTCTCCGAAAATCGAGTTTGAACGCACTACACATAAGTGCCGTTATCGACAAGTATTCTGCATACGATGTAAGAATAAACACTAGTAATATGAACATGCTTCACTCCTAATTGTTCATTCAATTTTGAAAAACCATTCTTCCTCTCAGCCTCTCGCTTTTCCCGTTGACATGATAGATAAATAAGCACCCCACAAGCAAAAGTCCCAAGCGAAACAGCAGCCAGAGCAGTATAATTAGGAATCCCATTTGGATTAAAGGAGAATACAGCGCAAGCGAAGCCTCGCGAGTCGTGAACGAAATATACGACATCGTGACACAGACGAACACCATGTGCGGAATGTAGTAGCGATGTTGAATTCGGAATAAACTGAAAATAATGAGCAGCATGCCCACATACGAAACAGAAGAAGTCAGTGTAAAGAGCAAAAGTCTATACCTAACAACATGATTTATCCTCTCATTCTCTTGTATGATCATTCTGATCCAGCTTTACTTGCTCGCAATTCTACGTCGAACCTCCTCTACTAGCGAAGCTTTCACCGCTTCAGTGAAAGCATCTGCGGATAATTTGCGTGCGGCAACTGGTGCGAACCATGGCTCGATATCTTCGTACCCGATGCCTGTTAGCTGCTTATACTCATCCAGGAAAGTCCGAACCAACTTTTCCCTAGCGGCATCGAGGAATGCCTTCACTTCAGGAGTAGGGTTCAGATATTCGGGCATAGTAGCATATCGAATCAGCAGCACATATTCGGCAAGGTCAGCTTCTGGATTCCCGGTCGATGCGTCATTCCAGTCAATAAGGACTGCGTCGTTCTCTCGAATCACAATATTGCCAGGGTTCGGATCGCCGTGACACAGGACCTGCTTTACCGGCAATTGATTCAATTGAGCGATGACTGAAGCCTTGTCCGCCTCTGTCAAGTAAGGCGCACGGTTAATATCATAGGTAAGTCTCTCCCGCTGATCTCGCAATGGAGGTGCGGCATGTGCATGCACTTGGTGTAATAACCGTGCTGTGATCCGCGCTTCGACGATATCACCGGACACGTTGGAAGATGGCGACTCGGTAATCTGACCTATTCTTCCGTCTTGCAGCCGGGTCAACATCGATTCCCCATATATACGCTCGAATACGATGCCCGCTCGATCTCCGATTGTTACGAACTCGAACGGTTCTGGAACAGGCAACCCATATTCCCATGCAACTCGACTATTTACCAATTCCTGTTGCAAATCATCAATGCTCGTATTCGGCTTTGCCAATTTGACGATCTTATGCTCGCCATCCCATTCATATACTTCTGATCCTGCGCCTTCAGCAATCTTATTACCTAGCTTATGCGTCATACTAGAACCACCTAACTATAGAACATATCTTTATTGGTACTTAGTCCCCCGACGAAACATTCGTTTCGGCACTACCACGGGAACCTTGTGCACATATTTCTGCACTCCGTCTTGTACTCTTGACTAGAAATACCACTATCTTAGCATTATTCAGAAATCTTGAACATGTAAAAATAAGACTGCATGGGTTAATTTGGATAGCTGGAACACCTACTTCGTTCATCACACTTCTTGCTTACGGGAAGGGGTATCTAACGTTAAGCAAGAAAAAAGACATGGTATACCAGAGAAGGCGAGGGAAATTCATGACGTGCCTACAGCACGAGAAAGCAAGGTTCGCGGGTAGATCATCGTTGCCAAGTAAGCTGCAATAATATTTTTCATTGTTGTTCGATTCTCGGCATCACTCGAGTCGTCTAATGATTAACGAGATGACATTTATTTGAGAAGCCATTACATATTACTGTCTTTGTTTGATTGGAGGGTGAATAGATGGACTCTAGGTTACTATTCAACAGCTTTATTTACTGTCTGCTATTGCTTCAAGGTGCTTGTTCTGAGTCCGGCATGGACAGCAATATTGATGAGGCATCTCCTCCCGGGATAACTATTGACGAAAGTCTTCAGCTGCCGGAAGGTTTTACGATGCAAAACATCCAAGCAGCGCTAGAGTTATATATCAATGATCGGCTGTCGCTTTATCCAGTCAAGGAAAATGAAACCCCTTCAGAGAAAGACTTCGATCCATATATAGGCGAGACGGTTGATGTAGTTGTCCGGGTGTATGGCGATGATTCCGGAGTTTACGAATACGAGGAATTTAGTTCAGCCTGGTTTGTAAGACAAGATGGATAATGCATGGCATGAGCCATTGGCCCTTATTGAGGAGAACGGCGGATTTAAGGTTCAAGGCGGGAAAGGATTTGATGTTGAGAACGTGGACGAATTGGATGAGAATAGTTATTTCGGTTTTCTGTTCTACAGGCAAACACAAGATGCGGTTAAGAAAACTTCATGTGATATCATAAATGAAGACGTTGCACCCGTAATCGATTCTGAATAGCTCGGACGGTGAATGGATGAAATTCAAGGTTTTTTAATTCATCGAGGTGTACGTATAGTGTTTTTCAAAAGCATCATAGTTAATTTTCGTTTGATCTAAATTGGTTAATCAAAATTTCAGTATGCCCGATACATTGCCATCTGATGCAGGTCAATGATCATATTTCCTTGTTTTAATATATCCAGTCCAATGAGTCCATTAATGTGATTAATCTCCTCATGGAAGACACCAAAATCTATATAAGCATTGTCAAGGATGAAATTGCCTAGCTTGACCTGATCGATTTGCTTTCGAAAAGAGAACTCATCCCCACCAATGCCAAAGCTGCGTACAAGCCTATCACCATTTTCAAAGTGAATCCCGATTTGCGCCGCGATATCGGAAGAAATTAAAGAATGCGCAGCCCCAGTATCAACCACTAGGTGATCGATTGTTATAGACCGAGCTTTATAACGAATTGACATTGATGTTTGCAACAGATCATCGATGAATTCAATCTGCATCCTACCGACACCTATAAAACGGATTTTTTCGGAGCTCTATTGCAATTTTTTCTTGACCTGTATGATAGACAATTTTGTTGTCCTTGCACTTTAAAAGTTCCTTGGTCGCTACGGAAGGATCTTGAAAGGCTCGAACCAGAGCAACTTCTTCAACATACTGAATATTGTCCTCGGTATGAGAATCAATAATTTCAAGCAGGACATATTGATCAGGATAAATCGTGCGAACTTCTTGCCATTGCATCGCCGTCACATCCTTTTGGTATTTGCAATAGATTTTGATATAAATAATTATAACTAAAAAGAGAACGCCTGTGTACCTCTCTGCGTCTAACGGGAAAAAATCATGCACCGACAATAAGTGAATGCCAAAATAATTTCGTATGCTCGCCTGGCGGCAGGTTCAACAAGAGGGAAGAACGGGAATACCGTATCATTGCAATGACATATACAGTTATGTTTTGTACTTAGTCCCCCGAACGAAACATTCGCTTCGGCACGACCACGGGAACCTTGTGCGCATATTTCTGCACTTCCTTCATCCATAGCAAGTAGACGAGCACGCCAAGGACGGGGAGCATAAGCAGAAGTAAAGCTAAGAAGCTCCCCATGTTCTTATACAGCATCGTCATCAAATAGCTTCCAAAAAAGCTAGCCATGGCAATGATCGTACCGATGATCAGCTTCCTGTTGATTTGCCCTCCGACTGGAGTCGCTGTTCCCCGCCAATCTGGGACGAAGGACAATCCCCAATTGCGCTTGCGTACGCAGTAAGCCAGCAACGCTCCGACGAGCACAGAAAGCGGTGAAACTACATCCATCATAACGGCGTTGAGCCCATTGGCATCGGTGATCAGCAAGGCAATGAAGATAAGCGACCCCTGGATCATGCCGAAGATCAGATACGTATGGATCGACACAATAGCCGCATGAAACAAACTTAACGGAAATAGGGTCCACATGCATATCATCCACACGATGACAGTCGAGATCGGAATCAGCAAGCCCGGTCCATATTGACACATGACAAAGGATACTTGTACAAGGATCAAGCACATGGAAGCCAGCTTCAACAGTTGTCTGTTATCTCGCAGCTTGAACAAGCTGACCATCAAAAACATAGCCGCCGCATATTCCATGCCAATCATGACAGTGAACTTCAGATATTCAGCCATGACCCACCGACAACCCCCTGTTCTTAACTGATTCCAGAATCGACTTGACTTCGCTCATTCATGCTGCATTCCATCTTGTATTCTTGATTATAAATACCATTATCTTAGCATTAATCTGAAATCTTGAACATGTAAATATACGACATAATAGGTTGATTTGGGATAGGTCCTTCCGCAGGCATCTATATGTAACATTCAGCATCCCCACTCTACTAAGTGAGGCTACATGGAGATTAGAAGTCGGAAGCCTACGACACAATGTATCGACTCTTGCCTTTGAACACTTCACGAATATGCCAATGTAGGAACATATCTCTCGGAGCATATTCTGGACGAATTGGCGACCGCACTGGTTGCCCATGATAGCGCATTAGCCATTCTTCGAACCCGTGTGTGCCATAGGCCTCTTCAGATACAAGTAAATGCCACTGATCGGAAATAGTAAATACTCCTCGGTCAAATAATTTATGATGCAATGAACATAACGCAATGCCATTGTCTTCACGGTCCGGTCCACCCGCTTGATGCCAACGGATGTGAGCAGCTTCTACCGCAATTAGATTGCGATTGAGCCTCACATTGAACCCGCATACTGCACAGCTGTGTTCATAAGCTCGCAACACCTTATCCCGGAAATAAGGATCCCGCGGCTTGCGCCGATATAACTGAAACTCCAAACCTACTGCCTCTAGTATTTCTTCATGCCATGTATCGGGAAAATGCTCCTCCAGTATCTGTGTAGCCACAGACTGCGCTAGAGAGGAATCGGCCTCCAATAACGAAATGACCTCAGGGGTGAAACCAGCTAGAATATGTGCATCTCGAAGTTGTTTATCGCTAAGCCTCTTCAAGTCGACTGCTTGGTTCAACTGCCAGATGCCATCGCTAGCTAGTCGCGCGAAGGGCTGTTCGGGATGATAGGATTTCCGTGGCGGACCATATTCGATTAATAGTTCCTTGAGTACTTCCCGGACTTCTTCGTAAGACAGCTCTATGTGTTTATGATTATAGTATTGTCCTAACGCATATAGCATTAGCAATGGCTTGTGGGGGCGCGCTGTCCATTCTTCTTCCATATAGATAGGTTCGTTATTCTCATGTGGAGTTCTGCGGGAGTCATTGATTATCACCCCTATCCCCTTTGTCGGTCACAAGTTACTTATTCCGGCTCACAATATAATGCAATAAGTGCTTCAGAAAGACAGGCTGCCGCGGCAGTTCCTGCAGGGCTTCCATAGCTAGGCAATAGTGCTCCCACATCCGCTGTCTCGCTGCGTCCTGTCCCCATACAGAGACGAACGTCGTATTGTTGTTCTTCGCATCCTGCCCCGTCGGCTTGCCGAGGGCATCGAGATCGCCTTCCACGTCCAGCAAGTCATCCTTGATCTGGAAGGCAATACCCGTATGATAAGCGAATGTCTTCAGTCGTGCGATCTCCGAATCGGGTATTCCAGCCAGAATGGCAGGCATGACTAAGGCGGCTTCGAAGGCGATACCCGTCTTGTAGTGACAGAGCGTCGTCAGCTCCTCCAGCGACAACGATCTGCCCTTGGACGCGAGATCCATCGCCTGACCGTTGCACAGCTCTTCGGCTGCTCTTGCAGCGTAATGAATCAGAGCAAGCACGCGCTTCGCTTCGAACTGATCCAGCAGCGCTTGTTCCTGTACCGCCCTCTGCATCAGTAACAATCCGGTTAACTCCGCTGTAGCGCTGTCGTACTTCTGATGCAGTGTCGGGTTGCCTCGACGGGTAGCTGCATTATCCTGGGTTGGCAGATCGTCGAAGATGAGTGACGCTGTATGCATATATTCCAAGGATCGCAGCAACGGCATGATCGCAGAGGCATCCAGCCCATATTCCTGCACCCCCATCACCCAGGTCAAGATCGGGCGCAGCCGCTTCCCGTTCCCTTCCATGCTGTAGTTGGCTGCATCAATGAGGGGAGTCTGTATCGATGGCAAGTCATCTGGCTTATGAATCAGGAGGTTAGTGTTGATCTGCTGACGGACTGTCTGAATGATCTCGAAGAAGCTTTCTTTTTCCTTCCTCTCTGTCTTCAACATCGTGATCACTTGATCGCGTAGCCGCTTATCGAAGAAGTCCACATCGTCTGCTTTCCGAACAAGTCGCTGGATGAGTCGTGAGAAGGCGGGATTCCCTGAAGCGAAGACCTCCATAATCCAGCGATACTTCTTCTTCCCTACACGCTTCTTGCATCGCTTAAGCCCGTTGATCGCGCGATCGAGTATGATCTCCCGAGTTCTGTCATCGGAGTCATACACATGATGGATCAAGTGTGCAATGACAGTCCAGTATAATTCGAAGGGGTTGATCAGATCGTTGCGTGTGTTCCGATACTTCAGATAATACGTATAGGGTGTGACCGCCCCTTCACGCTCATCGTCGAACATATCGGTGAAATCATCAGCGAGCTGATTATAGATGCCGTAATAGAATGTGCGCTCGTTAAATCCTTCGTCCTCGGGAGCACTCGTCACGGTACGGCATATTAGACGGGAAGAAGCGGACTTCAAGATGATCGGAATATACAGCTGCTCGTTCGTATAGGAGGGGTTAGACAGATCCTTGGCACGGTCTATCTCTTGTGCGTGGAAGAACACATAAGCCTGCTCGAAGAATACCTCCGCCATATCTGGCCGTTGCTGGTTCTTCACATATTCGAACGCTTCCCGCAGCTCTGCATGGATGTATTGGAACACGCTCTTGTTCTTACCAGCCCACTCCCCCAGCTTCGGAACAGCACGGGTAAGCAAGGCCGTTCGGATCATTCTGGAGTAGCGCCCCTTCTCTTCATCAGTCAGCACACTCGAATCGAGCAGATCATCAATGAACGGATAAGTAAGACCGTAGGAATAGCCTAGGCGTATCGCTTCATCTAGCCTTCTGGATCGTTCGGCAGCCGATACAGTCTCATCTAGCTCTTCCCTAACATGCATCACTACACCGACAATAATCTTAATCAGCTTGCGCTGGGCTTGCTCCGCATTCAATTGCTGCGGAATATGGACAGCTACCTTCTCCAGTTTGTCGACCACCCAGAGCACGGCGGCTTCCACACCTTCCCTCTGCCCCCACCGATACAAGGCGGCGAAGCTCAAGTAAGCGGGATATCCCTCTTGATCGGACGAACCATGTTCCATTAGGAATCGCTTCAAATCCGTAACAGAACGCTCAATATCAGATCGAGTCTCTGCCGTATTCATCGCCTTGCCCAAGTCTCTCATATATATATAGGAGATGCTGCGGTCTAGATAATCGTCCAGCTTGCCAGCTCGATCCATCCACTGGATATAGTGGTGATCACTGCCGGAAGCGGCCTTGTCCCGCGAAAGTGCTAAGCGAGTCTGCCATGGTAGATACCGTATATGCTGTTGTCTCCACAATTGAAAATCCGCAGTCAGGGTCGCCACATACGACTTCTCCCTAACTTGCTCGTGTAAGGCTGCAAAATACCGGGCAGCCCTCTGCTCCGCCTGCCGATAGCCTGCATCGGCTCCGTTCACATATTCCGCGTTCATACTATGCATTCCCTCAGCTTCTATTGTTGTTCTCCCTTATACATGACTAAGGGGTATACGTCAACTTACTCATACATCACTGTATGCAGGAACGGCTACGCCCATCCCATTTATAGGTAGTACGAAAGAGAAAGGCCGCCGGTTGCAATCGACAGCTCTCCTATACATTCGATCCTTGTCGACAAACCCCTCTTTTATCATATCAGGATTGAGTGGTCACTTGCATAACAAAAACAGCCTCGGGCTGGCACTGTACAATGCCGTTTCGAAGCTGTCCTGCTTACTGTTACATGGAACGATATGAATAGGAATGGCTAGTGCATGGTATCTAATGAAACTAGAATAGGGGTCTGACTGTCCTCGAAGGTCGCGTCACCCAACTGCCCGGCTGAGTTGCTTCCCCATGCCCATACTTCACCATCCTCAGTAACTGCCACAGCATGTTTGTAACCTGCAGCTACGGATGTTACCTTCTCCAATCCCTCTACCTTCCTCAAATCCGGACCATATGTGTGCGAAGAAGCACCTTCCCCTACATCATCTCCCATAATCCATAAGGAACCGTCATTCTTCCCCACTAACGTTGTGGTATAGTTAGTCGTAATGAATGCCACATCGGATAATCCCTCAATGATTGTGGGCACTTCAATTCGTTCAGTGGTTACGGGAAATCCTAATGCTCCTCTAAAATTCATTCCCCAGCCCCAGACGGTCCCATCCGTATCCACAGCGAAATTATGTTCCGAATAACCGGAGGAAAGCGAGACGATATCTTGTAGGCCATCCACCTTCTCCGCAGCATAGTCAATGTTCAACTGCCGTTCAACGAATGTCTCCCATCTCCACACAGTACCATCCTCTAGCAAAATGTGGAGCACACCGTCGCCATTCATGGAAATTTCTTCGGCATCCGTTATGTTCGTAATCTTGCGTGGCGTAGTATTATATACGGGAAACGGATTCCATACCCAGACGTTGCCGTCTATGTCTAGGGCAGAGACAATTGAGCCGACCGAAATCTTCACAATCTCAGGCAATCCCTCGACCTTCTCAGGCTCCTGAAACTCAGTAAATCCATCATGGTTATAATCATTGACTAGCCTATACTCAGTGCCCCACTTCCAAACTGTCCCGTCCTTCTTCAAGATGACCTCATTACCTTGAAAAGAATGAATTGCCGCAACATCACCCAGTCCCTCGATCAATTGAGGACGATTATCTCGCAACTTATGCTCACCGTCAACCTCATCCGCAAGCCCGCCCCAGTACCACACATCGCCTTTTTCGTTGTAAGCCACGCTATGATAGTAAGTGGCGGACACATTCATACTCGGAGTCGCCCCTGTCTCTTCTGTTGCCTCTTCTGTAGCCATTGCAGATGTTGAAAGCAACAATGACAATCCAACTGTCAGCACAAGCGAGCGCCGTAACCGAGCGAATTTACCTTTTTGCATCATGCCTTCCACAAGCATTCACTCTCCATTCACCTACACGCCTAGACGCGTTTTTTTCATTTTTCAAACAATTAGACGACAGAGGGCTGCAAAAGTTTCGCCATATTCGGAAATTTGTGTAATCCGGACCATGACCGCTATCCTACAACTCCACCACCTGCGTAGCAATCTGCTTGCAAAATTCCCGGTCATGCTCCACGAACAAGAGCGTAGGCGAATAGGTCAGCAGCAGGTCTTCGATCTGCATACGGGACAGCACATCAATGAAATTAAGCGGTTCATCCCAAATATATAAGTGAGCCGGCTCACAGAGACTTCTGGCGATCAGCACCTTCTTCTTCTGCCCGCCGCTGAAATCGGCCATATCCTTCTCGAACTGCACTCTTGCAAAATCAAGCTTTCGCAGTATCGCCTTGAAGAGACTTTCATCGAGTCCATGCGTTCTCGCGTATTCGGTCAGACTGCCCCGCAGCTGCGACGTGTCCTGTGATACATAAGAGATCTTCAACTGACTGCCCTTGCGGAACGCCCCCGTATACGTGATATCCTCTCCATATATGAGCTTCAGCACACTGGATTTCCCAGAACCGTTGCGACCGGCAAGCGCAATCCGCTCCCCTTGCTTGATCGTCAGGCTGATATCGTTGCACACCAGCTTCTCTCCATAGTAGATAGAGACTTGATTCAGTTCGGCAAGTTGATGCTTATGGTAGGAGAGCGGCGCGAGCTTCAAGCTATCCGCACTCTCGACGTTCTTCAATAGCTGCGACTTTTGCTCCAGTGCCGCTTGCTGCCGTTGCTCCATCGCCTTGGAACGCTTCATCATCTTGGCAGCTTTGTGACCTACATAGCCTTTGTCCACCTTGGAGCCGGAATTTCTCGTGTTGTTCTTCGACTTCTCCACTTTGTCCGACCACTGACTTGTGCGACTTGCCGCTTGCGCTAATCGTCTCATGTCCTTGCTCAGCTTCTCATTCTCGGCAAGCTCATATTGATCCTGTCTCTGCTTGTTAACCCACCAGTCGGAGAAGTTGCCTTGTTGCATCTCGATATTCGTCTTATTGATCGACACAATATGATCCACGCAGTGATCCAGGAATGCTCTGTCATGGGAGACGAGAATATAGCCGCTCTTGGATTGCAGATACTCGCTAAGCAGTTGCCTCGCATGGACATCCAGATGATTCGTCGGTTCATCGATAAGCAGAAAGTGATTTTCCTTCAGAAACAAAGCAGCAAGCATCACCTTGGTCTGCTCCCCTCCTGATAAGGAAGCGAACGGTCGGTACAGCACATTTTCGGTTACTTGCAATAGAGACAGTTCCCGCATCAACTGCCAGTGCTCATAATCCGAACAAATCTCCTCAACTACGTACACAGTGAGCTGATCGGGATCTTCGACGTTATATGGAAAATACTCAAATTGTACTTGCGCAGTGATCGAGCCGCTATATTCATATTGACCGAGCAGAAGGCGCAGGAAAGTCGTCTTGCCTCGACCGTTCCGCCCGATAAATCCCAGCTTCCAATCGGTATCCAGCCGCAAGCTTACATGCTCGAAAATATTGTCGTAGCTGCCGTCATAGGCAAACGTGAGGTTCTGAACTTGAATAAATGACATACGCATATCCCCCTATAGCATACAAAAAAGCTGCAAGAAAGCACCTTTCTCACAGCCTGCATACATACAGCAAATCCAACTCCACGTACGGAGCTAGATATAGGGATATGGATGGAGGGGAAAAGGAATGTAACTTTCTTGCGCATAAAGAATCCACGATTAAGAACATCCTGCTTCGTGTTGGTTTCCTTATTAGCAAAAAAATTACTTCATTCGCCCGTTCAACTCCCATCGTTTTGGATACATTGTATCTTATCATACGAGACTACAGGCTTCAACTGCTTAGCTAGGGTCCAAGCATTGTCAGGCTCTCCGCATATATTGATACTGTAGCATCCACCATCCTGGCGAATGGAGGTGTTAGTATGAAGAAGAAAAGACAGCGCCGGAAACAGACAAGCCGCCCGCGCATCTATATCCGAAAGCTTAGGGTGGTTTGTATCTGCAAGAAGGGCAACTGCGAAGGATTCTGCAACGGAATCGGCAACGTAGATATTCGCAAGACGACGGTCATCAAGCGCAAGAAGCGCTGCAGCTGCAACAAGAACCGCTAACCCTGCCGCCACATCCAACAAGCGCGTACTGGTACGCCGTCAGATACGCGCTTCTTTTTTAATATATACCCCTGTCTTTCTTTATATGCTAGTTTTGTGTCAGTGCCGTTCTCTCAGCTTTCGTCATCTTGGCGACCACTAAATTGTAGGATTCGTCTAGCATCTGCACAATCACTTCATCTGGCACAGTCCCGTCCAGCAACACGGTATTCCAATGCCGCTTATTCATATGGTAGCCAGGCAGTACACTTCCCGCATAGGTCTCGCGAAGCAGCCAGGCTTCGTCTGGGGGCGTCTTCAAGTTCACACTCTCCACAGCATTCGTACGCCCCAGCAGCGCGAACATCCTATTCCCTACGTACACGTACAATACCGGCAAATCCGGATCGAACGGATAGCGCAGACTCGTCCCCGAATACGCTAGCCCCAATTCGATCAGGTGTTGATGATTCATTCTGTTACCAACTCCTTTCATTCTCTCCGTACTCAAACATTCCCTGCTGTCTTAGCATACATGTTCAGCATTCATCGACAGCATTCCTGCTTTTGGGAGATGAGATAGTCTACCTTTTAACACACCTGGGCATTTCGTACGAATGGATGAATAATACAATGCGCAGGTGGCGCTAATCAGTGATGCGATTGAACTTATCTTGACACAACCCCATTAGCACTATATAGTACTAGTATGAAAACACGTAAACGAAGCAATCGAGACATTGCCCTCCAATCCGCTGCAACCTTATTCTTGACCCAGGGCTTTCAAGTCACAAGCATGGACGATATTGTCGCGCACAGCGGCGTCTCTAAGACGAACATTTATTACCATTTCAACAGCAAGGATGATCTGCTGCGCGTGATTGTCGATCAACTTATCTCACACTATGAACAGCGCATTCAACACGTCCTGTCCAACAGCGGCGCTTCTGTGCTCGACAAGCTCGAGCGGCTGTGTATAATCCTGCATGAGAATGCCGGTGAACATGATTATCTGGGCGGTTGCCCGTTCCTAACTCTCTATACCCAGATTGCTCCGGAAGCAAGTGAAGTGCGGGCCAGCATCAAGCGTTTTTTTGAGAGGCAGCTCCATGCGATAGAAGGACTGCTGGCTGACGGGATTGCCAGACAAGAGATCAGAGCCGAACTTCCAGTGCAGTCAACAGCTGCGTTGCTCCTGTCCTCCATAGAGGGAGCGCTGTTCCTAGCCCAGGCAGCTGACAAGCCGTTTGTTCTGCAAGAGATATTTCCCGCTTTAGCTACTATGCTAAAGTAATTTTTTTAGTCCGATTAGTACTATTTAGTACTAAAATAACTGAAAAGGCGGTACTCCCATGAATATTTTCTTAACCGGTGGAACAGGATTTATCGGTAAGCGACTGTTGGCGGATCTGTCTGACAAGCATCATGTATTTGCACTTGTACGTCAGCCGGATCGGCTTGAGCCTATTGTGGCACAGGCGCATAGGCAGAATATTACGCCTATTGTAGGGGATTTAACGAAGGATCGGCTGGGTCTTGATAAGGAGAGCTATCAGCAGATCATGGCATCGGATGTCATCATACATGCGGGAGGACCCATGCATATTACATTATCACAGGAAGAGGCAGTGCGTTCCTTTCTTCATCCTGCTAAGTCGCTGGTCCGTATCGTTCGAGATATACAGACTACTCGAGAGTTGAAGCATTTTATTCACGTAGTAGGCTTCATGAGTCCCTATCATGAGCAGAATGCAATGGAGGATCTGGATGCCATGCTCGACCATGCTCCTCCTTATGAACGAATGAAGTTTCAGGCCGACTCCTATATTCGGAAGGCATTGCGGAAGATGGACATTCCTCTATCCACAGTGAACCCCAGTGTGGTAATTGGCGATTCCGCTTCCGGGATGACGGAACAGACTGGGGGATTAGGAATACTGGTCGATGCTGTGCGAAGAAACCTCATGCCACTTGTTCCAGGCGGAAGAGACTATTGGCTGCCTATGACCCATGTGGATCATGTCGCCGACTTTATCTCCGAGCTGGCAGACACAGTGAACGTATCAAGCAACACTTATTACTTACTAGACCCCAAGGAACAAAGTTCGTCTATTCATACATTGATTAAGCAAATTGCAGCAGAGATGAGGGTTTCTCCTCCTGTTGGAAGCTTGCCACTTTCGGTACTCAAGACATTGCTGGGTACAAGCATGGGCCAACGGTTCGGGATTCCTCAGGAATCCATGAACTTTCTAGTCAGGTCAACGTTTCCTGCCGCACCTTCACATAACTCCGTTATGGCTGAAACTTTGCCTTATGTTATCAGTGATCTGGATTATCGGCTCAGTCATCCTGCACAGCATACACCGAAGGGGTTCATTCAAAGGCGAAGATCTAGCCTCATTACATTGGAAAACGATGGGGAAGGCATGCCGCATATTTTCTTGCACGGCACCTTTAGCGGCGCCGACTGCCTGCTCCCATTGGCAGCAGAGCTAGATGGAATACGCACGATGTTCGTGGATCTCCCAGGATTCGGTCGAACACCATACCATCATCAGCCTTCCATCCTACAAGGTTATGTAGACGCAGTCGCTGACATGATTCTTGATCTGAAGCAGCCAGTTGTGCTAATCGGCCATTCCTTCGGGGGACGGATTGCAGCCAAGGTTATGGAACAGATGGACGCCCCTATCCATCAGCTGCTCTTGCTGCAGCCTGTCCTTCATCCGGTTCCGTCTACATATAAGGTTCCTTGGATAACAAAGCGATTGTTAAAAAACTTGAAGTCCTCCGCTTTGAAAAAAACACTGCTTGCACAGCATCATTTCGTAGAGGACCCAGACCAGATGGCGCACTATATTCGATACGTGTTGGATGATTTGCAGTCTCCGCGCATACGCAAGACTACAGCAGAGGTAATGGCTGCATTGTCCCGCTCTGCTGACACTCCCCTTCAACCTGCATTATGGAACGCGAATAAGGTAAGAATTCTCTGGGGTGACAAGGACACCGAACACGCCATCCCGCGGCCATTTCGGCATTTGGCTATCACGAGGATTCCATTCGGTCATCAATTTCCTATAGAAAAGCCTGAACTCTCGGGGGAGTGGATCAAAGCATCACGCTACATTTGACTGGTGAAGTAAGGGGGGCCCTAGAAGGTTTCGTTTATTTCTTCAGGGCTCCACAATGCAAAGACGATTAGGACAATGGTCAGAATCCGTTACACGCGGAGCAGTATCTACTACCTCTCTTGTCCTTCTAGGAGCTTGCCAGCCCCCATCCCCCACAAAAATCGATGCGCGTAGCTATTCCACCACAGTAGCAAGCAAGCCATCACAGCATAGATTATCGTGTATTGCCAGAATGGAATTTGGACCCGCAGTAGACCCATAGCATACAATGGAATATCCAGTGCAAATACCAGTGGTGGTGCCAGCAACCGCCACTTTACTTGCTTGAAGCATGTGACGAAGATAGCGAACACACCCGATTTCAATATGCCCATCATGGATCCCAAGAATAGATCATCCCGGTATATGTCCTCGTACACGCCCAGATGATAGTAACGAATGCCCAAGACACTCATCATGAACATGACTGTCCCTACTCCGCTCCAAGCCTGCATCCACAAGCTGATGAATCGAAAAAACCCCAGACCTTTACTCAACTGACCGAGCCAGAAGCGCGCCAAATAGAAAAAACAGAAAAACAAGCAGACAGAATATGCAATGGTCCACCAATGCGGTTCGTAAATTTGCAATTGAATAAAGAGCCACTCCACACCTGCAAAAGACATGGTAATGAGAATGCTCCAGCCCCATCGCAGCTTGTACAAGGCAATCATTGTTGCTAGCGTCGGCACGATTAGAAAGTTAGAAACGACAGCTCCGGCTGCATTGTCGTAGTATCGAATACTCAGCACTTCGGGGAAATACTCGTAACTATCTCCTATAATGAAGACGAAGTATTCGGCAACATAAACCATACCCGCGTATGAGAAAACTAAAACGATTATGCCAAACCGCCGTTCACGGACCATCATCACAATCAGAAGAGTCAGACTAATAAGGACGAGAATCAAGTAAGGAATGTAATTCGGCATAGGAAATAACCTTTCACCATATGTTTATTGGTTATTATTTCCCAACTTACTGTCTGCTAACCCTCTCGCCCCATCCCCCATAGAAACCGATACGCATAGCCATTCCACCACAGCAGCAAGGAATAGAGCAGCAGGAAGATCGCCGTGTACAGCCAGTATGAAATTTGAATCCATTGTAAACCTATATAATAGAGCGGGATATCTACCGCCAACACAAGCGGCAATGCCAGCAATCGCCACTTCACTTGCTTACAGCACGAGATGAATACAGTGAATATGCCCGCCTTCAATACCCCCACAAGAGACCCGACGAACAAATCATCTCTGTGCATATCTTCGTACACACCGAAATAATAATAGCGAACACCGAAGACACTTAGCAGGAACATCACCGTTCCTACAGCGCTCCAAGACTGAATCCACAAGCTGGCATTTCGAATGAAACCTGAACCCTTCTTCAGTTGATTCAGCCAGTAACGTGCCCAGTAGAAAAAACAAAAAAACAAAATCCAAGTATATATCGTTCTCCACCAATGAAGCTCGAATATGTGTAGTTGAATAAAGAGCAGCTCCACACCTACGAACAAGGTAGCGATGAAGAAGATCCACCCAAACCGCAGCTTGTACAAGGCGACAAGCGTCGCTAATGCCGGCACAATCAATAAGTTCGATACGATTGCCCCCATAGCATTATCATAATAGCGGATATGCAGAATCTCCGGGAAATATTCGTAGCTATTCCCAATGATAAATACGAAGTATTCTGCTACGTAGATCATACCCGAGAATAGGAAAAACAGCACGATGATGCCCATTCTGCGTTCACGAACCATCATCACAACCAGCAGAGTGAGACTAATTAGCGTTAAGAGGAGATAGGGAATGTAATTCGGCATTTGAGATAACCTTTCCGCACATGTTTACTGGTTATTATTGCCGCTTTCCATGTCCAATATCCGTGTTGTTCGTTACTACTTCAGCAAGGCTTGCAGATCCGACTCGATCTCGGCAGGCTCGGTAGTTGGCGCATATCGCTTCACCACTTGCCCTTGCCGATCGATAAGAAATTTCGTGAAGTTCCACTTGATATGCTTAGTCAAGAGACCCTTCTGCTGCTCCTTCAAGAAGACGAAGAGCGGGTCGGCCTGATCACCATTAACATCCACCTTGGCATAGACGGGGAACGTTACGCCATAATTAATCTGACAGAATTTCGTCGTTTCCTCAATATCGGCAAATTCCTGATTCTTAAATTGATCACAGGGGAACCCCAGAATCACCAGCCCTTGATCATGGTACTTCTCATATAGCTTCTGAAGACCCTCGAACTGTGGGGTAAATCCGCACTTGCTAGCTGTATTCACGATTATCATAGGCTTACCTTCGTATGCCCGAAGGGATTGTTCTTCCCCATTAGGCAGCTTCACTTGAAAATCATATACTGTGTTCATGTCGCATCACCCTCCTGAAGCTAGTTTATCGTATATTATTGCGAAACCAATTCCATCGGAGCGCGATAGACCTTATTCTTCATAGCAGCTGCCATCTGGGAAGCAATATCCGCAACCAAAGGCACCACTACTGAATTGCCAAACTGCTTGTAGGCTTGTGTGTCGGAAACAACAATATGGAACGTCTCTGGATATCCCTGCAATCTCGCACACTCTCTAGGTGTTAATCTTCTGGGGTTTCTCCCATCTTGTTGCGGGATTAATATTTCGGATCCATCCTTGTAATACCTTGCGCTCAATGTTCGTGAAATGCCCTCCAGATTCACCAAGCCATATCCGAAACCATTCCCTTTTGCCCGATGTTTGGCAGCATATTGCTGTAAGTAGTTCCACAGCTTATCGGACAGTGTGTATTTCGCATCTACTTCCTCTTCTAGAAGATCTTTGATACGGTAATCTGTGGTCTTCTGTTCAGGAAATTGGAAGGTTTCTACCCCCCCGAATACATTCTTGTCGAAGCCGACAATAAAAATTCGTTCACGATGCTGGGGTACATAACTCTTCCCATCTAATACAGACACATGAAGACTATATCCAAGCTTGTCTAGCGTATCGCGAATTACTTGGAATGTCCTGCCTTTGTCATGTGTTTTTAGATTTTTAACATTTTCCAAGAGGAACGCTCTTGGACGCTTCGCTTGGATAATTCTTGCAACGTCAAAGAACAATGTCCCCTGTGTCTGGTCCAAGAAGCCGTGTGCCCTGCCCAAGCTATTTTTCTTCGAAACACCTGCAATGGAGAACGGTTGACAAGGGAAACCAGCCACTAACACATCGTGGTCTGGGATACGTGTCTCATCCGCTTCAGTAATATCTCCTTCCGGCATGTCTCCAAAGTTCGCCAAATATGTTTTTTGCGCATACTTGTCCCACTCAGATGAATAGACACACTGTCCGCCAACAGATTCAAATGCAAGTCTCATGCCGCCAATTCCAGCAAACAAGTCAATGAATCTAAATGCAGGAGAGCGATATGAATAGGACGCGTCGAATTCTTTAAACTTGCTTGTTATCGCAGAGATTACATAGTCTTGCATGGAAGTTCCCTGCGTCCATGCATGATTGCGTAGCTTTTGATGTGTCTCTTCGTCCATTTTGATATGTAGTTGCTTCATCTTTTTTCACTCCTGGGACAAATGATGTACCCATTTTACCCCTATTGTCACAAAAAAGCAAACAAACATTCGCTATTTATGTTTTTTTGATTGTGTCTAGCCACCGCAATGTTCCTTGTTCCATTTCCAGTAAATCTTGCTTAAATGGATACTGCTCCTGCACAACTTCTGGGACTACTGACCAATCCAGCTCTCTCCACGCTTCATGGAGCTCTGATAGAGCCTCATGAAGTGTCGTTATTTTGTGTACCAACTCTTCCTTCACTTTAAGCAACTCCCTATCTTAACATTTGCTCCTTACCATGGAGATAAACCCGTCCAAACTCAAGATACGATCCCTGAAGGTCTTAGGAAATGTATGTATATATGGTCTTGGCACAACCAAAACGACACGATGTTCGTACATCTCCTGCAATTGATTTTCCGAAATTCCTTGTTGCAGAGTAAATAGATGCTTAGGGGAAATCAGATCGGCTTCATTCAATATTTGCCGCCAACGATCTTTGCAAGTGGTTTTGGCTCCTAGAAAGACCAGACTTTCCTTATTGAACTTAGGATCATGATATTGCAACCGGCCCGGAAAGATGAAATCAGGCTTCTTGTTCCCCTCTGTCACAGCCTGAGAATCAAATGCTAAGCGATTCACCCGAAATATCTCGCTCAAGTGGTGTTCTAATGACTTCCCGGCACGGCTTTTACGCCTATTCAACAACGTATTCGCACATTCCACCAGTTCATCTACTGATGCGAACGGTGCAGCAATTCGCATCTTGTAACGATCGTGTTCAATTGCTCGGAACAATGCAAATTCAGTATCAAGCCAGTTCAGCAATATTTCATCCGGCTTCTTGTTATGCCTGTTATGTATAGTATTGTAAAATTGTCTGGCTCTAGCGGAAATTTCTGCTGTTGACGGGAAATCGACCTGAAGAGAACGTATATAGTCAGAGAATAATTGTTCCAACGACAGTGAATCAATTTTGTCATTACTGATCAAACGATTGGTCTCATTCGCCGAAATACCTAGAGAGTTCAGGAACGTCTCAATGTCATCATCCGATTCCAACACATACGCACGATAGTACTCAGGTGAAATTTGAACCAATACGAATAAACTCCCTACGTAATGATCCCTGAGAAAAGGAAACCCTCTTCCAAAACGGGTAATCCGGTATTCATTCCTCGTTTTTTGACCATAGTAAATAAATCTGCTGTCAGTCTCAAAATCATCCTGCCATCTTATCGTTACATACTTCTCTTTATTTTCTCCCTTTCGACCAGGACTATCAAACAGAATTGACCATGCTTCCCGAGGAATATACAGTCCCGACTGATGTGCACCGGTTGCACCAGCATCATTCGCGGAAATAAACTTGCTGAAAGCTATCTCATACTTCAAACAATCTTGTATTGCCAGTTCGAGAATTGACAATTTCAATCACCAACCAGAACCATTTTTTTGACCACCATAACAAGGAGTCGTGGCTGCATCACAATCCCTCTCTTTGCAATTCCCTCCCGCACTTACTCATGAACCGCATTAGCACCACCATCAAGACGATCATCGCAATGATAAGACCAATGACTGCTACAATGAACAACGGCGGAATGAATATCAGAACGAACAAGAGCAAGGTCGCAATCTGGAATACCAGAAAGTATGACCACTTCTGCGCGGCCTCCTGCTTAATATCGAACCGCTGCTGCTTGGACGCCATGTCCTGAATACCCATGAATAAATGATAGACGACGAGCAATATCAAGACGAACGAAACAAAGCCGATCACAAGACCCAACGGATCGACATGGATGCCGGAAACTTGGGTAGGAGCAGGCTGCTCATAAATACTGAGGATCGATACGATCATCATCGCTATGTTGTAGGGTTTCGCTTTCACGAAGTGTACGCTATGCTCGGCCAGCGCTTTGAATCCGACCATGAATAAAATATACCCGATGACATCCGGTGCCACATCGACCCCTTGAATTCTGAAGTCGAACAGGATAAATAAGAATCCCCAGAAAAACTTGCTAAAACCTTCTTGAATCATAAGCCCTCCTCGTTAAACACAGGAATACCCTCATCCTTATTCCTTATCATCTATCCATTATACAATGGTGAACGAAGAATAACACGTTAACCGCTCTCATTCGCACCATGCGTGACACAACGAAAAAGAGCACGAACCCAAATTAGTATATGGCTCAGTGCTCTAGGTTGTTCATTAGATCAAATTCCTTAGGAGCTCACGGTGATATAATCGACATGTTCCAGAACAGCCTTCAGCATCACCACTGCTTGCGAACGGGTTGCAGCGTGCTGTGCATGACCATGGTCTATTCCTCTATCATACTCTATCCCTTAGACATAATTTCTTATAGAAATCTTATAGATTGTAGAATCATGTCCAAGAGAAGTGCAAATCACAGTATAATAGAATGAACATTAGAGATCGTCAGTCAGGAGAATGACAATGAAGCAGCCACATATTCTAGTCGTGGATGATGACCAGGAAATCCGTAATCTATTGAAGCATCATCTGGGCAAGTCCGATATGATCCCGTTCGAAGCCGATTCAGGAATAGAAGCCGTCAACGTACTGGAAGCGAATGATATCGACCTCATCATCCTTGACCTCATGATGGACCATATCAACGGTTGGGAGCTGCTGCATCGCTTGCAGGCAACAGCCAGCCTCATCCCTGTCATTGTGCTGAGCGCACGCCAGCTAGAATCGGATAAGATCGAAGCATTAGGGCTAGGTGCTGATGATTACGTGACGAAGCCGTTCAGTCCTGGCGAGCTCGTCGCGCGCGTACAAGCCCACCTCCGGCGGTACACCCACACCGTTCAGAACAATACGATTACATGCGGCATCTTCACCTATGATTGTTCCAGTCTGAGATTACATAAGCCGGATGGGGTTGTTTCCGTATCTCCACTGGAAGGGGCTATGCTGGAGCTGTTCATGCGCCAGCCTGATCGGGTATTTACCAAGGAGGAAGTATTCAAGCAGGTTTGGAAACTAGATCAATTCGATGCCAACACGGTGAATGTATATATCAATTACTTGCGCAAGAAGCTGGAGGACGACCCCTCTAAGCCGCAATACATTCAGACCATCTGGGGAATTGGATACAGATTCACAGGAGGAGCATCGCAATGAGACTGAATACGAAGCTCTGGCTGCTCATTACGATTAGTTCCGTTATAGGGCTTGTGCTCTTCATCAGCTTGACTCTACTTAGCGGCTATCTCTTCAGTGAAGGGTATGGATCGGAGGAACTGAACGAACTTGGTCAGCAGATCACAGAGGAAGCAGAAGCCTTGCATGCTGAACCTGATCAGATTATGAACCTGATGCGGGAAGCTGTGCAGGAACACCCCCAATTAGAGCTGGAGTGGGTGGGTCCGAACGGCTCCTTACAATACGCAACAGGCGACAGAACAGCTGACTATACCTTTCATGAAATGACGTCCCTCTTCTTGCAGCTGCCTGACAGCATCTGGACGCCGGGCATGGATTTCACACTTGTGTTCTCATGGGGAACGGAACAGTCTCCGCAGTATCTAGTCATGCATGTGCCGGATGAAGCGATGCAAGCCAGTCAGCTCAAGATCTATCTTCGTGATAACTCGGAATTGCTTCTGCTTCTCATGCCGCTTGCCTTATTCATAGCCACGCCGTATATTTTCTCTCTATTCTTCCTGTCGCGCATCAACCGTAGGCTGCACAAGCTAACAGCGGCTATGAATGACGTCCATGCCGAGAAGTCCTTCGTCACCATCGAAGATCATTCGAAGGATGAGATCGGTCAGCTCTCACGTCATTTCAACGCCATGTCTCGGCGTATCAGTGAACAGATCGCACAAATTCAAGAGTATGAGAACAATAAGAAAACCTTAATCGCTAACATCTCTCATGACCTCCGCACACCGATGACGACGATCCAAGGCTATGCAGAGACACTTATGGATGAATTAGAGCAACCTGATGCGGACACTAGAACTTATGCAGAAATTATATGGCGGCGCAGTCATTACATGGACACACTCTTGCACAAGTTGCTTGAAATTTCTAATCTCGACTCGCAAAAAGGTAACATCCAACTGCAGCCGTCTAACGTCGCAGCTCATGTTCGGAAGATCGCTGCTGACTTCGTCCCGATTCTAGAAGCGAATGCGATCACATTCCATGTGCAAATTCCTGATCATCCGGTTATGGCACACACTGACCCCTACTTATTCGAGAGAGCGATACGCAACCTGATCGAGAATGCGATTCAATATGGCAGCTCGGGGCAATATGTTGGCATCACCGTAGAGGATCACGAACATACGGTACAGATCCGCATCACTGACCGCGGACCCGGCATTCATGCAGAGCAGATACCCCTGATCTTCGATCGCTTCTATCGGGGATCAGACGCAAGAGTTGGCGACGGAATGGGCATCGGACTGTCCATTGTGCGTGAAATCGCGGACGGACATCAGGGAACGATTGAAGTGTACAGTGTGGCCAATGAGAATACGGAATTTACCTTGACGTTGCAGAAGGCTAGGTATACGAATTAAACATCGTATGGGATAGATTGCATATATAGAATAAGGCCCTGACCAAGTAGCAAGAGCCTTGTTCCATAGTTCTATTCTATTCAACTTCCTTAGACATCATAGCACGCAGTACAGTCACTGCTTCCGCACGCGACACAGGTCGCTTCGGAGCAATGATGCCCTTTGGATAGCCGCGCAGGATATCGTGACCAGTCAACGTGTGTATAGCGTCAACCGCCCACGGAGATATCGCGTCTTCATCCTTGAATCGCTCCCTGTCTCCCACAGCTTGGAGATTGGCTGCTTGTACAAGCATGACGGCCATTTGCTCTCGTGTAATCGGATCATTCGGTCGGAACTGTTGTTCCTGAACACCTGTCACCCATCCCCACTCATAAGCCGTCATAATCGCTGCTGCCGCCCAATGCCCTGCAAGATCATCGAAGACTGGATCACTCTTCTCTGGCCATACACCCATCACCCGCACAAGCATAGCTGTGAACTCTGCTCGGCTCACTTGCCGATTCGGTTGGAAGCTGCCGTCCTCATAACCTATAACCAGCTGTCGATTGATTGCTCCCAGGATCGCACTTTCTGCCCAATGTCCCTGGATATCCGATGGAAGTGCATGCGGATCATGTGTGATGACGAATGTGCTGAAATGGTCAACATAGATGCTGATCTTATGCGGCAATTCGCTGCTGCCCCACTCCCATAAACCGCGATCGGTCACTATCTCACCGTTGCTATGGTGGATGAACACTTGCAGCCCTGCCAAGTAAGCTTCTCGCGCTAACGGCTCTTCAGGTATCTCCAGATTGTTCAGCGGAAGCATGACCTTCGTCTGCTTCGCATGCGGACCTTCAATACGGAAGAAGGAGCTGAGGCGCTGCGTATCCTCTCCTAGTGTCTCTCTCAGCAGCTGGTCTCCCTCAACCTGATTGCGCTCTTCATCTTCCTGGGCAAATACAAAGCGCATCCCTTGTTCCTGAACGTCTGCCATCGCTTGACGAGACAGTTGCAGAGCGGCATGAGCAGTTCCAATACCGAGAGGAATGTTCTCTCTAGAAAGAGCATGCAACGAATCCGACGGCAAGTTGAATACGATCTCATCTGCTGGGTCTTGCTCATCATCTGGAATTTGGAGCGTAAGCAGCGTTAGCCCCATTTCAGTAGCCTGTTCGATCACCTGCAAGGTCTGCTCAGGGTCCAACGTGACAACATCTTGCGTAACACCGTCTTCTGTTACTTGCCTTATCACATCTATAGTCAAGAGCAGGCTTCCATTCCCGTCATGCACGTCCACATTACGAATCTGCATGACATCTGTATCCTGACTGTTCCCCGATGAGCTTCCACCTCCGCTGCTGCGTGAAATATATACCGTCTCAAACTGCCATGTCGATGCATCATCCATTCCGACATAGTAGTTGCCCGCCTCATCTTGGAATGCCGTACTATCTACCTCGACCCCATAAGCCGTATCTGCCAGTAAGGTAGACTGCAGATCTACTTCGAACGTATCTGTGCCGTTGCCGCTGATCTGTGATCCTGTTACGTCAATGGTCTCCACAGCAGAATCATCCGTGATAGTCTTCAACGTGATATAGCCATTGTCTACATACATCGGCTTACTGAACACTACCTTCAGCTTCGGATTCAGGCTGACATTCGCCGAACCTGCTGCGGGTTCTAGCTGTACGATCTGCGGAATTGTTCGATCCAGGCGGCGAATCACCAGCTCATACGTTTGCTCAGCTCCGTTCTGTGCTGTTACATCTATTCGCACCGAAGTAGTTCCCATCGGCACAGCAAGTGTTCTGCTTGAAGCTAGTTCGCCGTCGATCCTTACGGTCGCCGCTTCATGATACACCGCAGCAGTGACGGTCACTTCGGACTGATCTTCGTTCAGATCGAGTGAGTAGGACCGCACATTCGGATCGAACACGGGGGTCAATGCACCGACATCCACCGCAAGCGATTGGAGGCTAGCATCTGGCGAAGCGTCTCTGCTTGCCTCTATCGTGTACGAAGTGATCGTGCCGTCTTCTGCAATCACTTGTATCGGAATCGTATACGATTGTCCAGTTGCCAATTCAAACTGAAGCGAGCTTGTCATCGTGCCGTCCATCGACATCGTTGCCAGCTCGTCATATACATCCGCACTTACCGTCACCCGCTCCACGGAATGATCTAACCTAACCGCATAGGCATACTCGTCCGGTGAGAAGTCCGGCATCAACGTGCCGCTATCGACACGCAGATCGCTCAGCTTCGCATTACCGCTCGGAATATATAACGTCTCAAACTGCCATGTCCGTGCATCATCCATCCCGGCATAATAATTGCCCGCTTCATCCCGGAATGCGGTACTATCCACCACGACCCCATAAGCTGTATCTGCCAGTAAGGTCGTCTGCAGCTCTACTTCGATCGTATCTGTACCGCTACCGCTAATCTGTACTCCTGTTACATCGATTGTCTCCACAGTATAATCTTCCGCGATGACCTTCAACGCGATAGAGCCACTACCCGTAAATACCGGTTCACTGAACACAAGCTTCATCTTCGGATGCAAGCTGACGTCCATCGATCCTGCTGCTGGTTCTAGCTGCTCCACCACTGGTGCTGTTCGATCCATAACATACTCTGCTACCATCACCTCCGAAAGATTGCCCGCTTGGTCGACAGCAATCGCCTTCAAGGTAGTAGTCTCTTCAATGGTGAACGCTCCTGTATACAACTCACTGCCAGTGTCTGGTTCTTGACCGTCTAACGTATAATAAATCGTTGAATCCACATCACTATCAAGCATAATCGTCTGATCGCCATTATATAATCCTCCTGCAACAGAAGGAGTTGGCTTCTCCGGCGGCACCCTGTCTATCTCATAGGTCGACTCCAGCACTTGCGAATGATTGCTGGCAGAATCTACCTGTATCGCCTTCAGCGTAGATGACTCTTCTATTAGAATGGGATCGCCATATTCCGTACTGGCCGTAGTCGGTTCACTCTCATCCAAAGTATAGTAGATCTTCGCGCCAGCTTCTCCACGCAGTTCAACAGTCACATCATCGTTATACAGACCGCCTGCCGGCTCAGCTTCCGGTAATAGCGCGACCACATCATAGCTGTCATCCGCTGTTATCTGGTGCAGCTTCGGATAATGTCCATCTGCACAATCCCACTTCGTCAAATCCCAATCTTCGTATATGGTACAGCTCGCCAGCTCTGCAGTCGTCAAGCCTGTCCCGCTCGCACTACTCTGCTGTCTACTCGTATCCGTATTCCAGTAAGCTTCGAGAATCGCATTCGCATCCGAATTAGCATTGCCGCCAAGCAAGCCGCCGACTATCTCCGGTCTGCCGGAATGCCCGCTTACCTCGCCCACAGCATATGCTTGCTCTATCGTACCCGTCTCCAAATTGCGACCGATAAGACCACCTGCATACTCCCTCGGACTATCTATTGCACTACCGTTCGCATACACATCACCAATCGCATATGCGTACCGAACCGAACCTTCATTCAGCCCGATTAAGCCGCCTGCATCATACCGTCCCGTCACATTCCCTAGTGCGAACGATTCCTGCACGCTGCCATTGCTATCGTTGTGCCCGATCAAGCCGCCGAATCTTTCCTGCTGCCCATTGATCACAGAACCCGTCGCATAGCTAGCGCGAATCATCCCGTCATTAACCCCTACTAAACCTCCCACATCATAGATCCCGCTTACTTCCCCTGTTGCATACGAGTCGATGACCTCACCTGTATATAGAGTGCCGCCTGAATCAATCACCTTCACGCTGCCGACTAGGCCACCCGCTTCACTCATATGCGAAATTACCGTTACAGAGGCGTTGGAATGCCGAATCGTACCGCTATTGGTCCCGGCCAACCCGCCAACATCAGATTCTCCCTCAACGGTTCCCGATACGACAGATACATGATCAATCGTTCCCCTATTACTGGCTACTAAGCTGCCCGTGTTGAACCCGATCCCTTGAACTTCAACATTTTCCATGATTAGATGTTGAATCGTTCCTTGATTCATACCAAAGAGGCCCATACTCGACCTGTTCTCTGAGACTTTAAAGTTCTGAATCTTGTACCCGTTTCCGTCAAAATAACCTTCGAAATTGATTGGTGTCCACGTCCCCGTATATCCTGCGAAATCCAGATCATTCATCAGCTGATAGGCCTCATCTGACTGATGCATATCTAACAAATCTGAAATCGTGTGCACCTCTGTGGCCAACGCCGGAAAATGCGCAAAGGCTTGTAGGTCTGGATAACCCTCCCCTTCATCGATAGACCACTCAGTGAAGAAATCCCAATGCGCAAAGCTTGTAATCTGCTGCATCTGTTCGGTCGTCAGCCCCGTACCGCCCGCTGAAGATGATTGCTGTGTTGTATCCATGTCCCAGTAGGAATTCGTCACCGTTCCAGTGCCGAATCCGATGAGTCCACCTACATAACCTGTTCCCGAAACCTGTCCCGCTGCATAACTATTCGTAATCGTGCCTGTGTTGTTCCCGATTAACCCGCCAGCGGATACTTCACCTTGCACATCACCTATGGCATAGCTGTTCGCTATCTCTCCACTGGCTGAATTATTCCCTGCTATCCCTCCAGCTTCATTAGCACTGCCGATGTGAACATCGGACGCCGAGCTACGAATCGTGCCCTCATTGATGCCTACTATACCCCCTGTAGTATTACCAGCATTCGTAATCGTCCCTATCACATAGACGTTCGCTATCGTTCCCCCTTCTTGGACCCAGGAAGCAAGTCCGCCAGCGAAATCCTTCGCATTCACAATAGTCACATCCAAGACGAGATTCTCTACGAGACCCCCGTCTGAGATGGTTGTGAACAGTCCCGACATCCGCCTTCGCTCCTCGGTGTATAAATTTCGGATTGCATACCCCTGACCGTCGAAACGCCCCTCCAATGTAATTCCTCTCATCCAAGGCGCATCGCCCATGTCAATGTCGTTGACCAGCCTATAATTACCCGTTGCTGGACTAGGGAGAGTGTCCAAATCCGCACGCGTCGCAATGTCTATCCAACCTTCCTCTGCTTCTGCTTGTTCTACGAAATAGCTTTCCGGCAGTATCAACTGGCTTATAAACAACATGAGTGCCAATAACCCAATCCTCATCATGTTCTTTCGCATTGCCAACTCTTCCCTTTCTGTATGAAATATAATGTATGAAGTGTTGATCAGCTTAACATCGCCACAATCGCTTCCGCAGTCTGTTCAGGATCTGCCTTCTCCCCGCACATATGGTGATGAAGAATACTGCCTGTAATCAAATCATAACAACACACAGCCAGCACATGGGATGACTTCTCCTCCGACACCCATCCCATCAGCTTCAGCCCATCTATAATTCTAGTAATATCTGCAACCCACTTCTTGTGGTATGCACGATAATACTCCTGCACCGCTACATCGTGTCGATTTTGAATATAAAAATCATAAAACACTAACGACCAAGTAGAACTTATGTATCGGTTCAATACTTGCCTGCTCCAATAGGCAACAGTTCCTCTCAAATCGGGACTTACGGCAACGTCCGTCTGATCACTCTCACTACTCTCGAAGAAGAACCCCTGGTAGTCCATCAGCTGGAAGAAGAAATCTTGTTTATTCTTAAAGTGAACATAGAATGCACCCTTGGTATAACCCGCTAGTGAAGTAATATCCTCCAATGTGGTAGCGGCATAGCCTTGCTGGCAGAACACATCCATGCCCGCAAGCAACAAGCGCTGCTTGGTTTCCTCTCGCTTGAGCTGAAACTTGTTCTTCTTCATCTCATGAATGTCCTCTCTACTGTTCTGGAGATTATATGAACATTATTTCTTTAATTACATACTATCTGTTTAGTATTTAATTTTCAATAGTTCATTCCTTGTGTTGTGACATTACGAATATAACTTCCATATCTCAATTCAATATCACATATCCTTTAAAAAGACACAAATTTCGCCTCTTTTGTAGTATGACTGTGAGCTTATTCGCAGTACTCCTATAAACACACAAAAGACCAGCAAGAGGCGGTTCCTGGCCAGAACCACAGCGCCAGTCTTAATTAAAACTTCGCTATTGGGATAACAATATTTCGAATCACTCTGATCATACATTCTTTGCTATTTCTTTAGCAAGAGCTAGAAACTTTGCATTCTTCATTTATTATAACAGAAGTCGGTGCACAACCAGCCATTCAGCAGCATTGGCTTATAGCCGAAGTATAGTTTCGTCTATCGATAGATACTGCGAAATATTAACTATAGCATGAAACTATCTATTAGTATTTTTATTAGGAAATAATCCAAAATAAGTACCATCATTAAAAAAACAATAACAATAAAGTAGAATGCTGCAATATGTATTCTATTGCGATAGTATAAATAACTAGCAGTTGCAACCAAAAACAGTATGGGGAAGGTTATTGATAGTGAGTTGAATAATAACCTTAATATGCGAAATGTCATATTAATTTCATAATTCATTGAAATAAAATCCAGCAGTGTGAAAACAGCTAATCCGACAAAAGCAACACTAAGAATTATCACATGGCCCCGCAAGTTATAATTATCAGCAAACTGTCGGAGTACAACAGGTATTTTTGAAACTTTCAATGGAATTAATCGGAATAAATTTTTGATTATGTGGAATGCTGACCGAGAACGATTCACAACATCGACTAAGAATTTGGTCACATGTTGTTTCGGGGCAGTGCTAACAGCCTCATCAGTTAATAGTACGTTGTGATACCTAATAAAATCATTTTTACTTCTAATAAGTAATTCATAGCTTTCTCCCCCGCAGTAAACTGATTTCTTTAGATGATGAACAACGTCTTTTATATCTTCATTTTTGTGAAGATATAATGCGGTTAAATAACTGTTCCTAGCTTCTTTCTGTAAGGCTTCTTCTTTACGGCCTAGTAGAAGTAACCCTATAAATGAACCTATAATATATGGCATTAGAGTCACGTTTATAAACTTATCTAACAACTCCTTAAACGTATTGCTACTTATTTGATTGAGCAGTTCTTCAAAACCTTTCACATCAAACCCTTCAATAAATGTATTAATACTACTTGATATGTCTTCTGATATAAATAATAGAAGTAGTATCAATGCATTGAATATATAATTTATAAAAGTAAATGCATTTTTTGATCTCTTAAAAAAATACGGTGGTGTAATTCTGATAATAATCACCTGGACAAAAATGGATGTTAGCAAGTTCAATATAAAATATGTTCTATCCGAAGCAACGAAAATTAGCCCTATTCCTAATTCAACGAAATTATCAATAAGGTCCTGAATCTCTATTTCTTCACCTGCAATTGAAGGGGTAACTCCTGTTTCAAGAAACCCTATAGAAAGAGTAAGTAGCAATTTAATGATTAAAAGTATTATCATAAAGGAGATTAACAGTATCATCAGACCAAAAAACGTAGAAGCAAATATCATTAACACTGGACTAACTTTCGAATGACTCAATCTAAGTATTATGATGAAGAAAAAAACAACCAGAAAGAGAAATGACATAACTTCATTTCCATAGGTTACATGTTCACGAAATATAATCAGATTTACCTCTAATAATATACGAGCTAAAATTAAGTACCCTATCAACAATTTAATGACATTTCGTATAATATTCTTCCTTTGAAGCAAATCATAGAAATAAGAATTAATATAAAAGTTCTGTAAGTCTTTCAACTTATTTATCGACCTGAAGACTCTCCAGCCCAAGATAAACGCAGCATATATTGAGTAGACTGCAAGTATTATTACTAGCAAAGTGAAAACCGAATATTTATGAGTCAGTATAATTAGTATAAGATTCGTGGAAGTTAAAGCCAAAAATCCATTATACGATAGAACTTTTTCATGCACTCGCTTCAAAATAATCTCCCCTCCAATTAGTCGTCTTTTTAAATTGAAAATCATAAAGGAAAAATTAATAATTCAGATAACCATATTTTGATTATCGGTATTAACTACAAAGTTTTTCAGAGATCATTTTATTCTTTGTAATTCCTAAATCACCTATTACACACTCTGACCGCCTTCTCCTTTTCCTACACCCAGTCAGAGATACAACCGTGTATCCCACTAAAGTTGATCCCTAATAGCCTTGCTACCGAAAACATTAAACCTATTGTATAATTGTTATAACAGTATAATATCCTAAGGAGGAGGAATCTTGATGGGGAAGGTGACCGGAATGGAACGGAGAGTATCGAAGTTTGGCAATAGTCTCGGCATCACAATGACGGATGCATTGAGACAGGTTGGACTTGAACTGGGAGACACAGTAAGCATTGATGTACGAACTGCAGAGGGCGAAATTGTTATCAAAAAAATGAACAAAGTCTCGCTTCCAGACGGCGTTGGTACTGACTTCATAGAATCGCTCTCTAAGGTGATGCAAGAATATGATGAAACCTTGAAGGGGCTGAAGGATCGATAAATGCGAGGTATCCGATATCTAACCATTCAAGAAATCGCGGCTATCAACGTAGCTGTCATTTTTTTTGCCTTTGCAGAGGAGGCCTACCCCAGTATCCACGCTAAAGCAGCAGCAGTTTTTTCATCACTAGGACAGAATCACCCTTTTCATAATGCCAACAAAAGAACCGCCTTCACCTCACTAGTCATTTTTCTAGAACTCAACGGGTATCTCTTCCACATGGAAACCAAGCAGGCAGAGAATTTTACTGTAGATATGGTGAATCACCAATATACATTCGAGCAAGTGGTTGGGATAATCGAAAGCCACACCACGCACATCAAGCACTAGATCCACTCTACAACTGTCACCTAGTGCGGACCCAACTATATAAGGTATACTATAACTATCTAGATATACACACGGATGGAACGCCACTTCAAATGATGGAGGAAGCATATGGAACAGTTCAAGATTTTCTCAGGAACATCGAATAAACCTTTAGCCGAAGCGATCTGCCGCTATCTGAACGTGGAGCTTGGACAAGTGGACATATCCCGCTTCAAAAGCGGCGAAATATATGTCCGTTATCAGGAATCTGTCCGCAATAACGACATATTCATAGTACATTCCCTGTCACACCCAGTGAATGAAAATTGGGTGGAGCTGATGGTCATGATTGACGCTGCGAAACGAGCTTCGGCCAAAACGATACATCTGATGATCCCATACTTCGGCTATGCCAGACAATCGAGGAAGAAGGCGCCTCGTCAGCCGATATCCGCGAAGCTCGTCGCCGATGTCTTAACCAAGGTAGGAGCACAGCGCATCATTACAGTTGATCTCAATTCAGATGCGATTGAAGGGTTTTTCCATATCCCTGTCGATCACTTGACTGCACTTGATCTCATCATTCATCATATCGAAAGCCTTGTTATCCCTAATCCGATCGTCGTATCTCCCGATGCTGGACGTGCCAAAATGGCGGAGAGGCTTGCCAACCGGCTGCATGCTCCGTTCGCCATGCTCATCAGAGGGCAGTCACATCCGCACGAAGCGAAGAAGCTTCAACTTGTTGGAGATGTCGAGGGCCTTACGCCGATCATTGTAGATGACATCATTGATACGGGAGCAACCGTGTTGAACGTCGTCAACGAGCTGCATCAACATGGCGCACTCCCGGCGTATATATGCGCATCCCATGGCTTATTCTCTGGCGACTGCATTCACAAATTAAGCGATAACCCTCATATTCAGCAAATCATGGTCACCGATACGATACATCATCAACTGGAGGATAACCCGAAATTCAAGATCAAGAGCATGGCCGAAATATTCGGCACCGCGATTCAGATCATTATGACAGGCGGTTCGATAGACAAGCTGGTCAATCGGAAATAGGTAACGAAGAACACCTCGGCAATGATAGCACCCTCTCCACTGCAAAGACCCCGATCCATAGATCGGGGTCCGACGCATCCTCCGCACGTCTTCACGATCCAGCAATGATCATGAGTCCGATGCCAATAACTAGACAGAGCGGAGAATGCAGCATCGTATCCCACTTCGCGAATACAGTGCCCCTGTGTCTCTTCAAGAAACCTACCCAGCGGAAATCCCCAATTGCTCGCAGGATGAACACCACAGATAAGATCCAGCCTCCGTATACTAGCAACCAATCTGGGAAGACCATCGGATCCACCGCCCCACCGAGTTCCAATACAAACCATGCCGCTAACAATAGCAACCCCGCTACAGTCCCTGTTGCAAGCTTGGAAGGGCGGAACAGCATCGTCGAACCGTCGCTCGGAATCGCCGCTTGCGCCCCCTTGGTTCCTCCAACCATCCAATACCAATGGAACATACTCAACAGCATGAAGATAATGCTGATCGCCCAAGTCATTACGGTTATCATGCTAGTTCCCCCTCATAGACCAAGTAGTTGCTTACGTACCATTTCGATATGAAAACAAAGCGCTTCCTCGCTAATCTGTTCATATTTGTGACGCTCATACCAGCCCAGATAATAATGATACAAGATGCCCGACTTGATCTCGGCCGCTTCAGACGTCATGCCAGCCCTCACCAGAAGCTCCTTCGCGTAATCCATCCTCGCACGCTCGATCCTTGTCAGTACTGATTGATAGGTTTGCGATTGTTCGCTCAATTGCCGCAGATGGAAGAGAAAGTCACCCTTCCGCGTCACAGAGAACATGTTCCTCAGCATCGTCGTAATGCCGTCCATCGCATTCTCAGCTAAGGAAACGGAGAATATCACATCTTGCGTAGCAACTTCACTCCAACGAGCGACTACACGCGCCATGTAATCATCGCGATTCTCAAAGTACCAGTAGAAGCTGCTTTTGCTGCAACCCAGTTCCGCAGACATTCGCTCGATGATCAGCCCTCTTTCCCCGCTTTGCGCGAATTTCTCCATTCCTATTCGGACCCATTGCTCTTCAGTTGCGATTACTTTGGGCATCATCATTCTCCTTTTCTGTACGGTACCGTCTATAAAAGCAACCATACCACCTTATTCTCAAGAAAGCAATATCTGTACGTCACCGTACATAAAATGTACACAAAAAAGGCCGACTCCCCCTAATGGGGAGTACCAGCCCACTTCTATCAACTATCCCTACTTCACTCTGAACGTAGCATGCGCGTACTTACGAATGGAGACAGTCGCTACGACTCCGTATACGATGGCAATCGATAAGACGACACATGTGAAGACCATAGGCGAAAGCGGAAAGATGATCGCGAACCCGCATGCACCCGACACAACGAACGACACGATGAAGTACAACGGATTCTTCACATTCAAGTCTGTGGAATAAGGCTGGAAGATATAATAGAGAAACAGATGATGAAGGGTAAAAAAAACTGCCAGCGTTCCGATACTAAGCCATAATAGCACGACATCCAGCCATTGCATGCCCCCACTCGCCGTGAAGGCTACCAGCGTCAGAGTTCCTCCTAAGACTGCTGCAATCAGCAAATTGTGACCGGTCATCTTGCGCAGCCGAATAAAGAAATGTTCATAAGCTGCGCTTCGATAGAAGCTGTATCGGGTTAAGCTAATATCACAATGGTAGAACATCGCCCTGCATGTTGTTTCGCCTAATGTCAGCAAGTTCATCGCAAGAGGCAGAATCGGGAACAGCATAGTCAACTCCAGCTGCATCAACTCCGGCTGTATACGGTTCATGAGCATCATTCCGATCGCACCGATGATGCCGGCAGCAGCAACAATTGCGAGACACTTGTACAACGGACGACGAATTAAGCTGCGATGCCTTGCGAAGAAGATCGCATTCAGATAAGCATAGCCTTCCTTCCCTTCGAATGGCTCCCGACGCATGGAATCCTCGGCGTAATCATTCTCCTCGGTCTGAACACTCGATTTGCTCGCATCTGCAATCATTGCGCCGATATTCAAGAGGGGATCATCCCGCTTCGTTGCAGCATCCACAGCCTCACGGTAATGCCGGTACCTCGTAATCTGAACGGCTGCCCAAGCACCTAATAGTGTGATTACTAGTGCCGATAGCCCATGCATGAGCAGCGGACCAACCAGCGGAGCTTCCTCCAGAAAGATCGGCAAATAGGCAACGATATAACCTGCAATAATTACCATCCATACAAAGGCCACCTGCTTCACTAACACAAGCTTGGTCTTCTCATAAAGCTTCAGATGCAGGTACTCGCACAGCACCCTCCACCCCGTGACGGATACCGCTAGCATGACTGCCTGCCACACCGTCCCTTGCAGAAGCAACACGAATAACAGCAGAGCAGGTATGTAACTGCCGAGAAACACGACATAGCGATAGGATAGAGAAGCATGCATATATAGTCTAGGCGACATGCGCATCAGCTTCACCGCTACATACTTTTCCCTCTTCGGTTCCAGCACATTGGCGCTGCTGATTCCTGCAACCAGGAAGCTGATAAGTACAAATACGTGAACGAACAGAACAAGCGACTCATGTCCGTGTGACCATTCGTTCGCAGCCGTCACCGGCAAATAAACAAGCAAATACAAGTACAGCAGCTTGGACAGGAGGCTCCATAGCAATAATACGGCAACAACCAGAGCCGTGACCGACCGTTTCAGCTCCGTTCTTGCATAGATAGAGTTGTTGATCCTCTTCCCAATCAAGGGCAGCTTCTGTACATAGAAGAAGAACAGATTTATCGCCGAAGACGTCCGTATCGCCAGCAGCGTGCTAAGAACGTTCAACATGGTTCTCATCCTTCAGCAGCTTGATAATGCTCTGTTCGAACTCTGGGCTATGCAGCAATTCAGGTGACACAGATTCCAACTGACCGTTGTTCAAAACAACAAGCTCATCACAAAGGTCGGATGCAAGCTGCAAAATATGAGTGGAGAAAATAAGAATATGATTGTGCTTCATCTCGCGCAGCAGCTTCTTCATCTCCAGCGCCACAATAACATCAAAGGAAGTAAGCGGCTCATCTAGCAGAATGACAGGCGGCTTCGTAATGAGGAACAGCAGCATCTGCAGCTTGTTCTTCATCCCGTGAGAATAGCCTTTAATCAACCGATGCCGTTCCTCCTCCGCCATACTCATCATGTCGAAATATTGGTCGATCGTCAGATCGATGTGAAGCTGCTGACGGCGATTAATATCTATGAAGAACTTCACGAACTCATACCCTGTCAGAAACTCCGGCAGGATCGGCAGCGAATAGACGTAACCTACATCCTGCTCACGCAGCTCGCGCGTTGTGCCATCCAGCTCCAACAAGGCTGAACCGCCATCCAGCTTCACTTCACCGCTTATGCAGTTGAACAACGTCGTCTTGCCTGCCCCGTTCCGTCCCAGCAAGCCGTATATCTTCCCCTGCTCGAAGCGTTGCTCCACGCCCCGAAGCACTTCCTTCTCATTGAACCGCTTCGTAATCTTGTCCAGCACCAGTCGCAATACAATCACTCCTTCTACCCAAACAATACGATTGACCCGACTAGACGGTTCCGTTCATTTCCCCAAAATCGATAAGAGACTAATGAACTATCGGGTTTGGCACAACTTATGTTATAATCTAAGTTGTTGGAATGATGAATCATTTCTATCACTGTGGTTTATTAGCCGATAAAGGGGAATCGATCAGATATGTACCTCACTGTTAGAACTGAAGGAAGAGCGTAATCGAATAAAGCAGTAATGTAGGGCTTATTTAAGTCTGCGATCATACTACTGCACCTTCAGAATCTAACACGATACATTAAGCATACTGAGGTCCATGATATGGCCTGGGTTATTAGCTTTCTTGGAAATGGAAGATTCCAAGAAAGCTTTTTTAATGTGTTGAGAGGAGAAAATCTCATTGAAACATTCAAATCGATTGTTATATAGTTTATTAAGTTTGCAAGGACTTTCGTTAATCGGCAGTCGTATCACTTCGATTGCCGTAGGTATTTGGGTAGTGCTGGAGACCGGAAGCGTTACACCGTTACTTATGATCTCTTTATTCCACGAGTTGCCATTGCTGCTGCTAGGTACAGGGATTGGCTGGGTGGTTGATCGCTGGAAGCGTAAAACAGCGATTATCGTAGGAGATATAGGCCAAGCGATATGTACCGTCATTTTAATCACATGTTTGGTATTCGGATCATTCGAACTATGGTACTTATATTTCATTGTTAGCATTCAAGGTATATTTGCAGCGCTTCAAAGTACAGCAACAGCAGCGTTAATACCGTTGATGACAGATGATAGTCAGCTGGACCGAGCAAATTCTGCGAAAGAAATGTTGTTTCCCCTTGCCGGCGTTATTTCTCCATTCATTGCAGGTATGCTCATTGAACCAATTGGCTTAATCGGCATTGTAATAATCGATGCGGTAAGTTTTGCGATTTGTATAGGAGTAACTGTTTTTCTTCCACTTCCAGAAATTAAAAATAGCGTTTCAAACAAACACGATGAAAAACCATGGGTAGAAGCTGTTCAAGGATATCGATACATTTGGAAGCATAAGCCGCTACTCTATCTTTTTCTTTACTTTGCACTATGGGACTTCATATTGAATGGACCTTTGGAGTTAGCCATCCCCTTTTTTATATCCATCACAGAAAGCAATGATGTCATGTCCTGGTTATTGTCTGTGATGAATGCCGGTGCATTGGCAGGTGCCATCTTGGCAGTGACTTGGGGTGATTTCCGATATAAAATTAAATTCATTTTCATAGGATCCATATTAACTTCTTCGATGTTTGTACTTGTTGGGGGCAGTCAGCATGTGTGGGTTATGGCGATGGCGTTGTTTCTTTTGATGCTTCCTTTGGCTATGACAGGAGCATTATTCTCCTCCCTGTTGCAGCGCAACACTCCCCAAGCTATGCATGGAAGGATCTTCGCTGCCTATGGGCAGCTTACCGCTTTAACAGCCCCTTGTCTTTTTTCGTTACGGGCCCCTTGGTCGATCGAATGCTTGAACCCGCTATGCAAGAGGAAAGGTGGCCGTGGCTAAATATATTTCTAGGTCATGAGGCGGGATCGGGAATCCGTTTATTATTTATCGCTGGTGGAGTTCTAATGATGACAGGTGTATTATTTGCCATTTCATCTTATAAAGTTCGTCAATTGGACAAATAAAATGAAATGTTTGAAACAGCAAAGAGAGTACCTTCAAGGTACTCTCTCACAATCAGTATGCAGGCATCGAACATAACTTCGGTCGCTTCAAGCCAAAACAAAAACCCGACCTCGTGCGGTCAGGTTTTTATTCTCAAGCGGTGTATTCCATAAATAAGACATCAGGCTTTCCCCTTTAGAATTGGCAGTGAAAAAGAAAATCCCCAAACATTAGGTTTGGGGATGATCTTACTTAATAAGTTTTTACTACGTTCTCAGCTTGTTGTCCGCGGTTGCCTTGAACAACGTTAAATTCTACTCGCTGCCCTTCATCAAGAGACTTGAACCCGTCCCCTACGATCGCGCTGAAATGTACGAATACATCTTCGCCGCCTTCAACCTCGATAAATCCAAATCCCTTTTCTGCGTTAAACCATTTTACTGTTCCTGTTTGCATAGAAACACCTCCTAAATTTTACATGATATTCTTATTCGGTTAAAAATAAAAAATTCACATATTGCACAAGGTTAGTAATGAAAATATTAACCCTCTGCGATATGTGAATGCAGGTCAAAATTCCAATAATAAAATTATATCACACTTTTAATACAATAACAATCCCCTTCGGTCCGATATATGTAACAGGCACCCCGAAGGGTGCCTATTCTATTTCCAGATATCTCTCAATACAAATCGAAACAACTCATCAAGCTGCTGTCCTTCGACTCCTTCTGCCGTTTTCAACCCCGGTGCGGTCTGCTCATAGTACGTGATTCTCTCTTCTAGAAATTCATTGATCGGGCTGATCCTAGGCTCATAGTCCATTTCTTCCCCGGCTCTTTTGCGAACTAGCAAACGCTCGATGACGTCCCATAGCTCGCTTCCTTTCGGGACGAATGCGTCTACAAGCCGATCGAACTCCACAGGTGATATCGAGCCATACTTCTCAATCCACTCACATGCCAAGACGGGACGAAGAACATAGAAGTATTTCTTGATCTTCACCTGCTCACCCTTCAAGTAATCTCGATAGTTCCCCTTGGCCATGTGCAGATAGTGATACATACATGCCTTAGGGGAAAAAGTGGATGCGGTGAGTTGGCGGATTTGTTCCGCGCACCTGTGGTCCTCCCTATACACGATCGGGGATTGAAGCCATTCAAGCAGCGGCGGATTGGACTTGCGGAATAAGTACAGAGCTTTCTTTAGATCCCAGCCGTTGATGTCGAGCCTATCGCTGATCGGCCGTTCGATCACATCCCGCTTCTCAAAGATGGATAAATACCAATCCTCCGGTCTTATATAGATAAATCGGACGTCGTAGTCGCTATCCTTGGACGGGAAGCCCCAAGCGCGGCTGCCCGATTCACAAGCATACAGAATCCGTACGTTCTCTTCCATTTCGATTGTCTGCAGTTCCTTTAATACTTGTTCTCTAACATTCACCATTACACTCTTCCCTCCCTAGATCGTTCAACGTTCATTATTGGCTTGCAGTGCTTTTCTTCCCAATGAGAGAGCCGAGCCGTTCCAGCAGGTCCCCGCCGCCCGTCACAGAGATCGTCCCGATTTTCTCACACATTTTCTCAAGGAATTCCAACTCCTTCAGACGGAACAGTGTCTGGTTCTCATCCATTAGCTTGGCGGTGTTCAGCAGACTTCGGGTAGACGCTGTCTCCTCCCTGCGGGTAATCAAGTTCGCTTGAGCTTTCTTCTCAGCCAGCAGGACGGTGTTCAGGATCTCTTTCATTTCTCCTGGTAGAATCACATCCTTAACTCCCGCACTCAGGAACTGCACACCGAACTCTTCTTCCTTCTCGCGTAATCGGGACAGGACGAAGGTTGCTGCATCTTCCTTCCGCTTCAGAAGCTCATCTAGCTTAAGCATTCCAACATATTCCCGAAGCATAAGCTGAAGCTGGATGTGCACCTGTTCGTCGAACGATTTCATCTCCAAGCTTCGCATAGGGTCTACTATCTTGTATTGGCAGACGAAGTTCATGCGCAGCGTTACCTTGTCCTCTGTCATCATTTCTTGACCAACGAGATCCATCTGCTGCTGTCTTCTATCAACCGAATTGACCATAACCGAAACGGGTCCTTTCCAGAAGTAGTACCTGCCTGGAGCAAGCTCACGTTGCAGCACATGATCGTAAAACAAAAACCCCGTCTCATAGCTTGCGATTTCGCAAGACTGCACATGAACAGCAATCTTCGGCAGGATTGATCTATCCACCTCTGCAGGCAGTTCAGGGTTTCTGATATCCGCATGCAGGAAGGTGTGTGTCTTCAGTACGTTCCAGAAAACGTAGGTACCGGACTTAAGCAGTTGTACAAATTGTCCATCCTCATAATGCAGCACATACTCATGGTCAAGTACCCGAAGGATATCAAGAACCAAGTGTCTTACAGGCTCTATCATCGCATCTTCCTACCGGTACGAACATGGCGAAAGTATTACGACCTGTCATAAAGTTTTCCATATCCCCCAACTCTCTCCCCTGCTACAATGGAAGAAGATGATGCATAGAACGGGGGATCCCATTGGCTAAAGAAAGCTTCGACAAAGAAATTCAATTCCTGCGCATGCTAGTATTGACTAGCGGCGCTTTCAGCAGACAGCAATTCGCGGAACGGCTCGGTATTTCCGTTCACACGTTCGATAAGACGATCCGCAGGCTCAAAGAAGTCGTAAGCTCGTTGCACCAGCAACTGCTGAAGGAACAAAGCAGGGAATTGTCAGAAACGCTACATTACAGGTACTATGAATCCAACGATCCTCTTCTCTTATTTCTGTATCGCGCCAAATCCGTCAAGGAATCCGAAGGGCAACGAATCTCACTTCTGATAGCTGCCATGAACAGCCAAGCCCTGACTGTGACAGAGCTGATGGATATGTGCTGCGGCAAGCTATCCTCTGAGCTGCCTATACCTGACGAGAAGACCATTCGATCCGATCTCAAGTACTTAGAGGAGACTGGTGTTATCAAGAAGGAGCCGGGACCTCGTCCTTATCGGTATCGCATCCAAGACGACTTGATTCGATGCCTATCAGATGATGAACGCCTAGACTTGTATGACTTCGTAGATGTGATGGCCAACACGCAGATCCCTTCTGTTCAAGGCTATCTGCTGCGTGATGGAATCAAGAAGCAACTGCTGCGCAATCAATTAGATCAGCAAGCTGTAGAGCCCTTTCTATATAAATATCACTATTATTCTCGGATCTTGGACGAAGCTCATCTGTTCAAGCTGCTTCATGCCATTCGCAATCGCCGCAGCGTTCGGTTTCTATACTTCTCGCCTAAGTCTGAGAAGAGCTACTCCTCCCAGAACACCAATCCCTTATTCGAACGGGACCCGGCGGGCAAAGTCCACAAGACGCTTCCGCTCAAGATTGTATACGATCATCAATATGGAAGATGGTATCTGCTGTCCCATGGACGGGAAGGAATCCGGAAATATCGCATGGAGGGAATTACGCAGATGGTAGAGGAAGACAAGTCTGTTGACGAGGCAACGTATGAGGCAATGGCAACCGCGCTTACAGCACATATCAGGCACAGCTGGCTCATCGATACTGGCAAACCTGTTACGGTGCGCGCACGATTTTATAATCCTGAAGGTTCTGAATCGAATTTCGTGAAAGAGCGAGTTATACTCCAAGGTCAATGGGGACACATTGTGCAAGAAGACGTTCATTCCTTTCTATACGAGATTACAGTGAACGGCACGACCGAAATCAAGCCGTGGCTGCGGAGCTTCGGTTCCAGCTGTGAGGTGCTTGAGCCTGTCCAGCTTCGTCAGGAGATGATTGCTGAATGGAAGGAGCTGCAGTCCTACTATGAATCTGTTTGAAAAAATATTCAATCACCAGATCATCTCCCGGCTGGAGGACTCCGGTACGTTCATGGTCACCTCACTCGAACGGGCATGGCTGAAGACTATGCTGCAGCACCCCGTGGCGGCTGATGCTTTCACAGCAGATACGTTAGACAAGCTGCGGTCAGCCCTCGGACCGGACTCAGTTATGGATACCTCCGTTCATTTGATAGAAAAAGCTCGCGCAACGGAAAAACAAGTCTACCACCCATTGCTTAGGCCGTTGCGCAGGCACATCATGCATAAATCCGGTGTTCGACTAACTTGCGAGGTTAAAGGGGGACGTGTGCTCTCTGACCAGTCAGGGTTTCCTTACAAGCTGGAATATTCTATGGTTAAGCGGGAATGGTATTTGCTCTGGTATCACACCCGTCATCATAGCTTTATGAGCACCCGATTGAAGAAGATCCGATCTGTCGAGATTGAGCCTATTGAACTGGCGGCAGTGGAAACCATTCTGAAGACAATCGAAGACATACTCGATAAGCGCAAAACTGAAATCGTCATTGAAATTGTCCGTGAGTATAACGCAGAGCTGTCCCGGATCTTGTATGCCTTCTCCAGCTTCGAAAAAAATGTAGCGTACGATACGAGCAGAGACACCTATCATGTTAGCGTTTCCCTGCTTGGGAATGATAGGGAGTATTTACTTTCGAAGATTCGATTTCTCGGGAAGCGGGTTCGGGTCATCGAGGGAGATTATCTGAAGAGGAGAATGCTCGAAGCATCGACGAAGGCCTTGGAACGTTATGGGGTTGATACGGGACGTTAATTTGCAGTATAGATATCGTCACATCAGCTTCTACGGGTGTGGCCACGGATTTAATGTCACCTACGCGCTCGCCTTGTAAATCATCTCTCATCAGAATATTCTTCTAGAATATGAACGATAGTCTCCAATTTTGGTAGTTCTTTGGCAATATCGACTATAAACTCGACTGCATATTTACGTTCCATTCGCAGATGGTATCCATTCAGTAGCAAGAATGACTTTGTAACAAGATACGCTGTCCGCTTATTCTCATTATGAAAACAATGATTTTTGACTAGGGACTCTAACAATGCTGCAGCCTTGTCAAATAAGGTTGAATAAGCATCTTCTCCAATTAGTTATACCTTATAACAGTTATAACATTTATAACGTGTATACATTTATCAAATCTCCCTGCAGATATAAAGCAAAAATACACAACCTCATGCGGTTGTGTAACATGGTGGGGACGAACCGTGGCTATGCAAAGCCACAATTGGCCGGAGTGTGATGATTCGGATGTTTGGGGAGATGGCTTAATGAGAAGCATACACTCGCATCTTATTAGTATCAATTATGAGCCCTGCTGTACGAATGAAATCGAATCCTAGTATACCGTCAATTTCTATACCATAATCCATAGCGCCAATTTCCACTTTACACTCATTCACTGCCCAATCGCCTAAAACCACAGCATCAAACCACTTTGTAAAAACAATTTCCGTTCCACCAACACCATGAATAATTGCCGTGCGATCCGTACCTTCCGGCCTTATGGAGGCTCCGGGGGAATGGACATGAGGATTAAACTTATTGCCGAAGCATATTCTCCGATGACAACCTTAGCGGTACATGTCCATATCGTACTCCCTCCGCTTCGCTCCGGTCCGTGCGACCGAACCCCTGTCCGAAGATATCGCCACGCGAAAAAGCACTGAAACTTAACTTCTATTGGCATCAGCACTTTTCTCATTTCGATTATGTGGATGATCCGTAATGCATCCACTTCGACATTGCAGTTGGCGAGATGGGTATGGTCGGGCTGATGAGTCATTTAAACTTTTGCTGTTATCGTGGATACATGCTTGTTCGATAAAGATAATGCATATTTAGTACGTGGTTTTAGAAGCTCGTGCTTGTAGTTTTGTTATGCTGCATATAGTATTTACAAAGCATCTTCAAAATGACCAGGTCTTTACTAGAAGCATCAAGCAATCCCACAGGCGGTGTGTACACAGGATCTAGATCATTAGCAAATTTTTCATATTGGGTTCGCAAATTATACTCGATCTGAGTATGCCACCCGACTGGAATTCGCCAATCGCTTTCATATCCGGTAGCAAGCGTATTCTCTACTGCTTCCGAAATAATCTCTTCACGGGAAAAAGGTTGAATAGGTTTACGTACTGGCTTAAATAGCTCTAAATCGACATCAGCTGGCTCGCCACATATAAGTTTGGCCATCTCTCGAGACAAATAAGGCGAGAGCGTTAACCCATCACGAAATGTCCCCGTCATCATCCAGAGACCATTAAGATCCGTTTCACCAATAAGAGGAAATCCATCGAGGGACACAGGGCGATTCCCAACTTGCAGACGACTCAACCGTCCTTTCGACAAATCCCACCGAACTTGGCGGTATGCGCATTCAAGAAGAAATGCGACATCTTCTAAAATAGGCGAGTCTACAACTCTCGGAGAAATAATGTTTGTAGCTCCGACATATACTTCTCCCCTGCTGCGTGGAAGGATATGCAATCCGCACGAAAAAGCTCGGTTAGGCGTCCTAATTACAGAGTTTGGCGTAGTTCCATCCATTGTACTTACTAATGCTGAAACACCGTACCCGCTGACCAGTCCAGGGATACGTGCGGCAACATCCGGGACAGTATCCAACAAGGTTTGGGACTTGACACCCGCCGCTATTACGATTTTATCACTAATCAGACGTTCTCCAGAATTGAGAACTAAGGCTTCAACACGGTCATAATTCCTTTCGATCAGGACGCCTTCTTCAGAAATCAAAGTTCCACCAAGAGAAATAAATGATTCTTCCAATTTTCGAAAAAGTTTGGTGGTGTTTACTGCATGTTCATTCGGTATATATACGGCTTTAGTGGGACGTGAACCAGATTCCGGGTCAAGCCAATGAATTTCGGTTGGATTAATATCCTCAAATGGCTCACCATACTCCTTCAGCGACTCACGAATGGCCTCGAAGTTGTCATCATCGATTTTCGAGTAACCAACGGTATTATGGATAACGAATGTTCCATCGGCTGCACGAATGTCAGAAACACTAAAATTATCTTCCAATTCGTTTAGCCAATCGTTCCATAATCCGGTAGCACGTACCGCAAGATCGTGTTTCAAACGTCCGTATTTACTCTTTAGAAGAGTACTCGTTACTTCACCGAAGCTCCCTAGCATTGCGCCTGCAGCCGTCGATGCTGCCCATGGCCGATGGGATTCGCCAACTAATGCTACACGTAATTTCCTTCGAACCAGCGTAAGTGCCAGTGATAGTCCTAAAATACCATTTCCCACAACAACAACATCATATACCGGATTTTTTGACATACATTCTTTACCTCTTTCCACGTTGATATTTGTCCATGCACCACTCGAATTTTTTACTTTGCGATTCACTGTAAGCAGTCTTCCGCTAATTGTGTGAGCTCAAGACGGTAACATCTTCGCGGATATTCATTCGAACAAGCACATGCAGAAAGTCAGTCTATAATTCTCGTCAACGAAATACCGTATTCATTGCTGTCTATTCGAATATCTTGGTTTCGAAGCGGAATTTCTTTAGACATGACCACACGAACCAATAATTCGGCAGCAAAAGACCTATAATAATCCTCCTTTCTTCTGAAACTGCTTAATCCAATTCTTCTCTTACTAGAGCGCTTTCATTAATGTCGATTTTAATCGCGGCACTACACAAAGGAATACTCACTATTATTGTTATTTGACATTTCAAGCAAGATTTAACTCCACTCTTGGCGACCGGATTTCATGTAAAGTTTACTGCAACGCTACTGAAAATAATCTGAAAATATAAATAATTTTCTTTATTATAGCATAAAAAAAAAGATAATGTACAGATATGATCAAATAGTCCTATCGTTTCGACATGGTATCACAAAATACATGCCCATAATCCATGCTTCCAATTTCAACTTGAAAGTCCTGCGCAATAGTTCCTCCAATAGCAATTGAATCGACAATTTTGGTATTAACGTATTCTACACCTCTGATAGTATCAACTGTATCATCCTTTTCAGGAATTATGCCTATATCTCTAACAATGTCTGCATTTAATAGAGTACTAGCTGATCCCGTGTCAATAAGTACGTTGTCCAAACGCAATCTTTTTCCTTGAAACTCAATGATTATAGCAACAAACGAAAGACCGTACCGTTCTTTATTCTCATCTAGTTCCTCTTATGCCTACATAACGTTCTCTCGCGACCACTTCGATCACCGTCATTTCCTCAATATAACGTTGACCTTCCTTTGAAAAGGCCTTTGTCGCCTCCAGAACAACCCATTCGTTGGGAAAACGCTCCTGAACTTCATTCCACCGCATCTTGAACACCTCCAGCTTACTTTGTCAAGCTTAGTATATCACATTGTCATATAGCCTATCTCCGCTTCACTCCGGTTCGTGCGGCCGACCCTTCGGGTTCTCCTCCCCACTTCGGACTCCTGTAGATAGCAAAAGACACCCTCGCGGGTGCCTTTTGCTATGTATGGAGGCGAGGGGAGTCGAACCCCTGTCCGAAGATATCGCCACATCAGCTTCTACGGGTGTAGTAACCTGTGAATGTTTCGCCTAAGCCGCTGCCAGGTCACCCACCACAGCTTAGACTAGTCTGATTGTCTTCTTCCGTGGACCCCAGACGGAGACCCAGCGGCGTATCCCACTAAAGTTGAGCCCTAGTCACGCCACATGGGCGATGGAGTGGTAGAGCACGCTCACAGGTTATTAAGCTGCGAAAGCGTAGTTAGTTTGTTGTTTGCCAGTTATTATTGGCTTTGCGTTGTATAGTGGACGACCCCACTACCCGCTACTCATGCGCAACCTACCCCCGTCGAATCCAAGAACGCCCCCGAGGTATGAAAGTTTACGCTGTTCCAGCTAACAGCTGCGCGCTGGATACATCCGCGCTTCACTGGCTTACAATCATATTATAACACAGTCCCTCTTCCTGCACAGGGAAGGTTCATGGAAGGACTGGCGGCGGCTGCCTCTGCTTCCGGTCGTTGCAGCGCAACTGCCTTGTTGTCGGCGAAGCTTACCGCGCGACCTTCTGCTTCTCACGCAGTGCGCGCTGGATATCGCGCTGAGCATCCCGCTTGGCAGCTGTCTCGCGCTTGTCGAACTGTCTCTTACCCTTGCCGAGACCGATCAACAGCTTGGCGAAGCCGTTCTTCAAGTAGATCTTGAGCGGCACGAGCGTGTAGCCCTCCTGCTTCGAGGAGCCGATGAGCTTAGCGATCTCCTTCTTGTGCAGCAGCAGCTTACGGGCTCGGGTCGGATCGGGATTGTGGATATTGCCTTGCTCGAACGGGCTAATGTGCAGATTGTGCACGAACGCCTCTCCGTTGCGGATGGTCGCGAAGCTGTCGGTCAAGTTGGCGCGCCCATTGCGCAGCGACTTGATCTCGGTACCGGTCAGCACAAGCCCGGCTTCGTACGTCTCCTCGATGAAGTAATCATGGGACGCCTTCCGATTCTGTGCCAGTACGTTGTCCGCTTTCTTCTTCGCCATTCCGCATTCCCCCTATCCTTCACACGTACGCGCTTGCGCTGTACTTCCTCCGTGCCGCTGTTGTTGACGACAGGAGGCACAAGTCACAAGATGCGAAGATTGCAAGCTAGATATCCATTCTAACAAAGCCCCCTAGTCAAAATCAAGATACCGACCGCACCTCTTAAAAATAAATCCACTTGCCCCTCCTGCCGCTATCCGCAGTCCTCTGGAGCAAGTGGATGGAGGAGCAAGCCACGCTAGTGCACCGCCGCCTACTCCCTGCTTACTTCTTCTTCCGCTTGGAGGCCTTCTTCGCCACAGCTGCTAGGCCATTCGCCTTCTTCCCGGACTTGCCGCGTCCAGGTCCTGACTTATCGCGGCGCGGTGCAGACTTGCCCTTACCGCCACGCCGCTTCTTGCCTCGCTTCTCATTAGCACCAGGCGGGCGGTTGTACCACTGCCCCTCCTGCGGCTTGTCGGGTGTGAAGACGGCGGATTCTCCGCCGCTTCCACGGCGCTTCTTGCCATCGACGAGGCTGACCTTCTCCTTGCGCGGCTTCATGTCGACCATCTCGAAGTCGATTGTGTAGTCGTCCAAGCTGACGCGGACGACACGCACCTTCACTTCGTCGCCGATGCGGAACACACGCGAGGTGCGTTCCCCGATCAATGCCATTTGCAGCTCATGGAAGTGGTAGTAATCGTCGGTCAGATCGCTCAGCCGGATTAAGCCCTCGACTGTATTGTCCAGCTCGACGAACATGCCGAAGTTGGTTACACTGCTTATGATGCCCTCGAATTCCTCGCCAACTTTGTCCATCATGTACTCGGCCTTCTTCAGCGCTTCGGTATCACGCTCAGCGTCTACGGCTACGCGTTCGCGCTCAGAGGACTGCTGCGCAATATCCGGCATTCGTTCCTCTAAGTAGCTGTGACGATTGTCCGGCAGCGTATTGTTGCTTTGAATCACTTCGCGCATAATCCGATGAATGACCAAGTCCGGATAGCGCCGGATCGGCGAGGTGAAGTGGCTATAAAATTCCGCTGCCAAGCCAAAATGTCCTCGACTCTCCGCATCGTACTTCGCCTGCTTCATGGAGCGCAGCATCATCGTGCTAATGACCGTCTGCTCCTTCGTCCCTTCGATCTCCTCTAGCAGCGTCTGCAGCGCGCGCGGATGCACGGTGTTGCCCTTGCCACGCACAGCATAGCCGAAGTTGGAGACGAAGTTGACGAACGTCTGCAGCTTCTCCGAATCCGGGTCCTCGTGAATCCGGTACAGGAACGGTACCTTCAGCCAGTGAAAATGCTCGGCGACCGTCTCATTCGCCACAAGCATGAACTCCTCGATCAGCCGTTCTGCTACCGATCGCTCGCGCTTGACGATGTCCACAGCCTTGCCGTTCTCGTCGACGATGACCTTCGATTCCTGGAAGTCGAAATCGACAGCGCCGCGGTTCATTCGCTTCTGACGCAGTACGGCGGCCAATTCCTCCATGTTTCGGAACAGATCGACCAGATCCGCATACCGCTCCATCACTTCCGGGTCCTGATCGACGAGAATCTTGCGTACGTTCGTGTATGTCATCCGTTCCTTCGTGCGTATGACGCTCGGGTAGATGTCATGTGCCACAAGCTTACCGCTAGCGTCCATCTCCATCTCACACGTCATCGTCAGCCGATCCACCTGCGGATTCAAGCTGCAGATGCCGTTGGACAGCCGGTGCGGCAGCATCGGGATAACCCGATCGACGAGATAGACGCTGCAGCCTCGAGCATAAGCCTCCCGATCGAGTGCCGAGCCTTCGGTCACGTAGTAGCCGACATCGGCAATATGCACGCCGAGCTTGTAGTTGCCGTTCGGCAGCTTCACGACATGGACTGCATCATCCAAGTCCTTCGCATCCTCGCCGTCAATCGTCACGATCGTCTCACCGCGCAGATCTCGCCGTCCTGCCAGCTCTTCCTCACGGATCGTGTCCGGCACCGCTTCTGCTTCGGCCATTACCTCGTCCGGGAACGATTCCGGCAGCTGGTGCTTGCGGATAATCGAGAGAATATCGACACCCGGATCGTCCTTATGACCGAGAATCTCCACCACTTCACCTTGCGCTGCCGAGCGCCCTTCGGGATATGTGACAAGCTTTACGACTACCTTCGTGCCCGATACAGCGCCGTTGAAGCCTTCCTGCGGAATGAAGATATCCCGCGTAATCCGCTTGTCATCTGGAACGACGAAGGCGTAAGTCTCATAGCTCTCGAACGTGCCGACGATCTGGGTGTTCGCCCGCTTCACGATGCGCACGACTTCCCCTTCCATGCGCTGCGTGTCAGCACCCTTCGTGACGCGGACGAGCAGCGTATCGCCGTTCATCGCTCCCTTCAGGTCGTTCGCATGAATGTACACATCGGCTAGTTCACGGTCCTCCGGAATGAGGAAGCCGAAGCCCTTCGCATGCGCCTGCAATCGTCCCTTGATCAAGTTCATGCGCTCTGGCACACCATAGCGATCCGTTCGTGTGCGGATAATCTCTCCCTCATCCTCCAGCCGATTAAGCAACTTCACGAGCTCCTTGAAGTCCGCCGCATTCTCGATACCGAAGTGCTTCTCCAGCTCTTGATATGTCATCGGCTTGTACGCCTTTTCCCTCATAAAATTCAATAAATCCTGGTCCGTTACCATTCGCGTTCACCTCTTTCTATCTATACCCATTATCCGTTCATTGTACACTATGCCAGAAGGCAATGGAAAATAAGCCCTCCAGTCGATACTGCAATAGCCGCAATCATCCAACCGGAATCTAACGGTCACCGGTGTCCGTTACAGGTCGAATAAGGAGAATTCGTGATTCTAATGGACGCGCATGTCCATAAGCACATCAATTTCTGCTTCTTTCCCGTTTTTATCAAAACTAATGGACACCAGCGACCGTTACATTTGTAAATAGCCTGTTTTTGCCCGCTAACGGTCACCCATGTCCGCCACAAAATTTCAGCTAGCTTTTTCCCATTGACGCGACTGCGACCCATTCGAATACAACTTCATAAACTCGACGCATGCCATTCACAACCTGACATCCAATCACATCGTTAGGTTCTATCCGCCACAAGTCGCGCCAGCATGCTTGCCCGATCACGACAGCAAATGCGCATAAAAAAACAGCAGGAATAGCATTCCCTGCTGTTGTCTGCGCTATGTCTATTAGCTGAATACCTCGTAGGAGACAAGAAGCGAAAGCAAGAAAAATCCAACTGCCACCCCGATCGTAATTCTGGACAGCACCAAGTCCATCCCGCGAGCCTTCTGACGACCGAACAATTGCTCAGCACCACCTGAGATCGCACCAGACAACCCAGCGCTCTTGCCCTTCTGCAATAGTACAACGAGAATCATACCGAGCGAGAAAATTATCAACAAAATCTTAAAAGTCAAGTGCATACCTTACACCTCCTGCTACCCGCGCTTGCGTGTTCATTCAGAACACAGTACACCTATGATAGCATATCCTCAGCCAAATGACAACCATGAACGAACGTCAAGCTGCACAATGCAAAGTAAGCGAGAAGCAACCGCCCGCTCGCACGCAACCAACGTTGCATACAAGCTTCCAAGATTGCTTCCCGCCACCTTATTCCCTCAGGCAATACCAATCGACTTCAAGTAATCCATGCTCATCTGCACGCTCTCCAGCGGCGGACGCTCACAACGATCCTGCTCGACTAGGTAGTACTCAATCCCGACTTCATCTGCTACATTGAAGATCGATGGGAAGTCTATGGAGCCCTGTCCTACCTCTGCGAAAAATTTGCGCTCATCCTTCGTCATATCCTTCAAGTGGATAATCGGACAACGTCCCTTGTATTGCTGCAGGTACGACTTCGGATCAAGACCAGCCTTGGCCACCCAATACAGATCGAGCTCAGCCACCATCAACGAAGGATCAAGCGATGCATAGAGCCGATCCAACGCATAGTCGCCGTCCACCTTCTGGAATTCGAAATCATGATTATGATAAGCCAACTGAAGCCCGTTCTTCTTCAGCTCTTCGCCTACCTTGCGGAATGTCTCCACTAATGTAGCGAATTGCTCCTGGTCCGTGAAGCGCTCTGTTTCGAGGAAAGGGCAGATGACATACTTCTGTCCAATCTCTAGCGAATACTCGATTTGCTTCTGCAGGCTGTCTGCATCCTCCAATATCGTCATCGCGACATGACTCGAAGGGGAACGCATACCGAGCCCGTCCATCAAGCTCTTCAGTTCCTTCGCCGGAAGGTCGCCATAGCCAGCGAACTCCACAACGTTATAACCGATATCCGCTACCTTCTTCAAGGTGCCGGTGAAATCCTCAGCGGTCAAATCCCGCAATGTATACATCTGCAATCCAACTGGAATCTTTGCCATAACTTGATGTATCTCCTTTCGCCTTGCTCTGATGTACCTATCATTATGCCGTAAAAAGAGCAAGGTTCCTATTCACGATTGTGAGGAATCCTTGCTCAATTTTGCCCTATTGGACGTATTCTATGCTATTCTTGCATCTTGCTTACTTATTCAGGTTGTAGAACGCGCTTTGTCCTGCGTATTGCGCTACACCGACAAGCTGGTCTTCAATGCGAAGCAGCTGGTTGTATTTTGCAACACGGTCTGTGCGGCTTGGTGCACCGGTCTTGATTTGACCAGCGTTCGTTGCTACGGCGATATCGGCGATTGTGGAGTCCTCGCTCTCGCCGGAACGGTGAGAGATAACCGCTGTATAGCCTGCGCGCTTCGCCATTTCGATCGCGTCGAAGGTTTCGGTCAGTGTACCGATTTGGTTCACCTTAACGAGGATGGAGTTGCCGATACCCTTCTCGATACCTGTGGACAAGCGCTTCGTATTCGTCACGAACAAGTCGTCGCCTACGAGCTGCACCTTGTCACCGATCTTGTCAGTCAGCAGCTTCCAGCCGTCCCAATCGTCCTCTGCGCAGCCGTCTTCGATTGTGATAATCGGATACTTCTCTACCCAGGAAGCGAGCAGATCAACGAACTCAGCAGGCGTGAACGACTTGCCTTCGCCTTCCAGATGGTACTTGCCGTCCTTGAAGAACTCCGTAGAAGCGATGTCCATGCCGAGGAACACATCTTCGCCCGGCTTGTATCCAGCACGCTCGATCGCGGAGATGATGACCTGGATAGCTTCCTCATTGGATGCCAGGTTCGGTGCGAAGCCGCCTTCGTCACCTACTGCGGTGTTCAAGCCTTTGTCCTTCAGCACAGCCTTCAAGCTATGGAAGATCTCTGCACCAGTGCGAAGCGCTTCACTGAAGGAAGATGCGCCTACCGGCAGTACCATGAATTCTTGTACGTCTACGTTGTTGTCGGCATGCTCACCGCCGTTGACGATGTTCATCATCGGCACTGGCAGTGTCTTCGCATTGAAGCCGCCGAGGTATGTGTACAGGGACACGCCAAGAGCGTCTGCAGCTGCGCGGGCAGTTGCCATGGAGACTGCTAGAATCGCATTGGCGCCTAACTTACCCTTGTTCTCTGTGCCGTCAATCTCGATCATCTTCTGATCGATTGCCACTTGGTCCAGCGCGTCGAAGCCAATCAGCTCAGGCGCAATGATTGCATTCACATTCTCTACAGCCTTCAGCACACCTTTGCCGAGATAGCGGGACTTGTCGCCGTCACGCAGCTCAACCGCCTCATAGGCGCCCGTTGAAGCGCCGGATGGCACGATCGCACGGCCTACTCCGCCGGACTCCAGATACACTTCTACTTCAACTGTCGGGTTGCCGCGCGAATCTAGTACCTCGCGTGCATAAATATCCGCAATAATCGTCATCGTTTACGTCTCTCCTTTGATAATGTTCCTCAGATTAATGATTGACCGGTCATTTCCTCAGGCTGCGGCAGCTGCAGCAGCTTGAGAAGCGTCGGCGCGACATCCGCTAGAATACCGCCCTCCCGCAAGCTTACGCCATCCTTGGTCACGATGCAAGGCACCGGGTTCGTCGTATGTGCCGTGTGCGGACCGCCGTTGGCATCACACATGATGTCAGCATTGCCGTGATCGGCAATAATAACTGCTGTGCCGCCCTTAGCTAGTACAGCATCTACAACCTTACCCAGACATTCATCGGTCGCTTCGATCGCCTTGATCGTCGGCTCCAGCTTGCCGGAATGGCCGACCATATCCGGATTAGCGAAGTTGAGGACAATCGCGTCATGCTTATCGGCTTCGATCTCCTGCACCGCAGCTTCTGCCAGCTCATAGGCGCTCATCTCCGGCTTCAGGTCATAGGTGGCTACCTTCGGCGAATTGATCAGCACCCTTGTCTCGCCTGGAAGCTCCTTGTCGCGGCCACCGCTGAAGAAGAAGGTGACATGCGGATACTTCTCTGTCTCCGCAATACGCAGCTGCTTCTTGTCATGCTGGACGAGCACTTCGCCGAACGTATTATCAAGGTTCTTCGGCGAGTAAGCAACATAGCCGCCAACCGTCTCACTGAACAACGTCATGCAGACGAAGTACAGATTCTTCGGCGGGTTCTCACCGCGCTCGAAGGAACGGAAGTCATCGCTCGTGAATACTTGCGACAGCTGGATAGCCCGGTCCGGGCGGAAGTTGAAGAAGATAACGGCATCGTTCGATTCCACGAGACCAAGCGGCTTCCCATCTTCGTCTACCATCACAGTCGGCAGAACGAATTCGTCATATACCGACTGCTCATAGTTCTCCGTAATAGCCTGCACCGGATCGCGGTGGGTCGGACCTTCGCCATATACCATCGCACGGTATGACTTCTCGACACGGTCCCAACGCTTATCGCGGTCCATTGCATAGTAGCGGCCTTGTACGGTCGCTACCTTGCCTACACCGCTTTCATCCATATAATCTTGCAGCCGCTCCATGTAATGCTTCGCACTGTCTGGCGCAACATCGCGTCCGTCTAGGAAAGCATGCACGAACACATCCTGCAAGCCTTCACGCTTCGCCAGATCGAGCAGCGCGAACAGATGCTCAATATGGCTGTGCACGCCACCGTCGGACAGGAGCCCATACAGATGCAGCTTCTTGCCGTTCTCCTTGGCATGACGCACGGCCTTCATCAGCGTCTCATTCTCGTAGAAGTCGCCTTCGCGAATCGACTTGTGGATGCGGGTCAAGTCTTGATAGACGATCCGACCTGCGCCGATATTCAGATGGCCGACCTCAGAGTTGCCCATCTGCCCTTCCGGCAGACCGACAGCTTCGCCGCACGCAGTGAGCCGTGTGTGCGGATATTGCCCCCAATACCGGTCGAAGTTAGGCTTATTGGCCTGCGCAACTGCATTGCAGCTATCGTCCTCACGCAAGCCGAAGCCGTCCAGGATGATTAGCGCTACTGGTTTGGGTACGCTCATCTTAGCGCGCCCCCTCAACGAGCTGAATATAGGAATTCGGCTCGAGACTAGCGCCGCCGACCAATGCGCCGTCAATGTCGGACTGACCCATATATTCCTTCACGTTCGCCGGCTTCACGCTGCCGCCGTATTGAATGCGAATCGCTTGTGCCGTGCTGTCGTCGAACTTGGCCGCGACTTGTTCGCGTATGTAGCTAATTACCTCATTCGCATCCTCAGCCGTGCTCGACTTGCCTGTTCCGATCGCCCAGATCGGCTCGTAAGCGATGACAACCTGTGCTGCCTGTTCAGCCGTAAGTCCATCCAGCGCCGCATCGGTCTGCACCTTGCACACTTCCTTGGTCCGACCTGCTTCACGCTCTTCCAGCTTCTCGCCTACACAGACGATCGGCGTCAGGTCGTACTGGAACGCTGCCTTCGTCTTGTTGTTCACAGTCTCATCTGTCTCCGCGAAATACGCACGTCGTTCGGAGTGCCCGATAATGACAAACTGCACGCCGAGGTCCTGTAGCATTACGCCGCTGATCTCGCCCGTATAAGCGCCGTTCTCTTCCCAATGGAAATTTTGCGCGCCCACCTTGATCGTCGTACCTTTCACCGCTTCTACCAATGCCGGAAGCGCTGTGAACGGCGCACAGATGACACTTTCCACACCGCCAACCTCCGCCTTGCCTTTGACTGCTTCTACGAATGCTGCCGCTTCAACGGCTGTCTTGAACATTTTCCAGTTGCCTGCAATAATTGGTGTTCTCACGTTGCTTGCTCACTCCTCTCTTACTTGTCGTTCAGTGCTACTACGCCTGGCAGCGCCTTGCCTTCCATGAACTCCAACGATGCGCCACCGCCTGTGGAAATATGGTCCATCTTGTCGCCAAGCTCGAACTTCTCAACAGCTGCAGCAGAATCGCCGCCGCCGATCACTGTATAAGCCGATGTCGTCGCGCAAGCTTCTGCTACTGCACGCGTACCGCCTGAGAACGGCGCCATCTCGAACACGCCCATCGGGCCGTTCCAGACAACCAGCTTTGACTCTTGGATCGTCTTCGCATACACTTCACGCGTCTTCGGACCGATGTCCACGCCTTCCCATTCAGCCGGAATCCCAGTCACATCGACAATGTTCGTATTCGCATCCACACTGAAGTCGTCCGCTACTACAATATCTTGCGGAAGCAGGAAGTTGACGCCCTTGTCCTTCGCCTTCTGAATAAAGCTAAGCGCAAGATCCAGCTTCTCGTTGTCTACCAGTGACTGACCAATCTCATGCCCCTGCGCCTTGAAGAACGTGTAGGACAGGCCGCCGCCGATAATGATATTGTCTGCGATGTTCAACAGATTCTCGATGACCGCAATCTTGTCCTTCACCTTCGCGCCGCCTACGATCGCTGTGAACGGGCGATCCGGATCGGACAGCGCCTTGCCGAGCACGTCCAGTTCCTTCTCCATCAAAAGCCCCGATACGGCCGGCAGCTGACGGGCAATCCCTTCTGTCGAAGCATGCGCACGATGAGCGGCTCCGAACGCATCATTCACATACAGGTCTGCCAGCTCCGCGAATGCCTTCGCCAGTTCTGGATCGTTCTTCTCCTCACCTGGGTAGAAGCGCACATTCTCCAGCAAGAGCACATCGCCTTCATTCAGCTGGGCGACAAGCTGCTTCACGTTCTCGCCAATCGCTTCATCCGCCTTCTGTACCGGCTTGCCGAGCAGCTCGGACAGACGCTCCGCTGCTTGCGTCAGGCGCAGTTCCTCGACTACCTCACCCTTCGGACGACCCATGTGGCTCGCAAGAATGACCTTGGCGCCGCGCTCGACCAAATATTGAATCGTTGGCAACGTTTCGCGAATCCGTGTATCGTCTGTTATCTTCCCGTCCTGCTGCGGCACGTTGAAATCAACACGCACGAATACCCGTTTCCCTTGTACTTCTACATCCCGTACGCTTTTCTTATTCATGACGGTATCCTCCTTCTATCTTCACTGTTGTGATCTCGCTTGCTCCCTATAATCAGGGAAAGAGGAGAATCGCTTCTCCTCTGGGTTCCCCTTATGCATTTGATGTTCAGACTCTTACAGCCCTTTGCTTGCGATGTAGGAAGCGAGATCCACAACGCGGTTGGAGTAACCCCACTCATTGTCGTACCAGGAAACAACCTTCACCATGTTGTCGCCAACGACCATAGTGGACAGAGCGTCAATGGTGGAGGAAGCCGGATCGCCATTGTAATCGCTAGATACAAGCGGCTCTTCGGAGTAGTTCATGATGCCCTTCAACGCACCTTCGGAAGCATCCTTCAGCGCAGCGTTCACTTCATCTACGGATACGTTCTGGCTCAGCTCTACAACCAAGTCAGTAACGGATACGTTCGGTGTAGGTACGCGCATTGCCATACCGTTCAGCTTGCCTTTGAGCTCAGGCAATACGAGGGAAACAGCTTTCGCAGCGCCTGTTGTGGAAGGAATGATATTCTCCGCAGCTGCGCGTGCGCGGCGAGCGTCCTTGTGCGGCACGTCCAGAACGGACTGGTCGTTCGTATACGAGTGAACAGTCGTCATCATACCCTTCACGATACCGAACTTGTCGTTCAATACTTTCGCGAATGGCGCCAAGCAGTTCGTCGTACAAGAAGCGTTGGAAATTACCGTATGATTAGCTGGATCATACTTGTCCTCGTTCACACCCATAACGATCGTAATATCTTCATTCGATGCCGGAGCGGAGATGATAACCTTCTTCGCGCCGCCCTTCAGGTGAGCTTCTGCTTTTTCCTTCGCTGTGAAGATACCTGTCGATTCTACTACGATCTCAGCACCAGCCTCGCCCCAAGGCAGGCTTCCAGGATCGCGTTCAGCGAATACCTTCACCAGCTTGCCGTTCACTTGCAGACCACCCTCTGCGATTTCAACAGAAGCGTCAAGCTTGCCATGTGTTGTGTCGTACTTGAGCAGGTGCGCAAGCATCTTCACGTCTGTCAAATCATTAACCGCCACCACTTCAACTTCCGGGTTGTTCAGCGCAGCGCGGAATACGTTGCGTCCAATACGTCCAAATCCATTAATACCAATTTTCACCATGATTCATGTCCTCCTTGAAAAAATATAGTTGCGTTTATCTCAAAACGGTGCTAAGCCCCGTTAAGAAAACATGCCATTAAGATAGGTAATTCAATATTTGCTCTGCTGCAGCTTCGTCTGTCACCAGTATATCCTCGTGTCCGAAACGTAAGACAGCTGCTATCGCTTCACCCTTGCTTCTGCCGCCGGCTACGCCGATGACCAGCTCGGTCTCGCGAATATCTTCGAGTCTCAGCCCGACGGTCGGAATATTGTGCACGACACTGCCGCTGTTATCGAAGTAGTAGCCGAACGCCTCGGCCAACGCTCCTTCTTGGGCCAGACTGTCCTTGACAGACACGTCCACATTGCGCCGGGTCGCCATGACCATAGCGTCTCCGATTCCATGTACCACGATGCGAGCCTTGCGAATGATCGCGATCAGCTCGCGAATATTCGGCTCCTGAATCAAGGACTGGTACGCTTCCTCGCTGAGATGGTCAGGCACGTGCAGCAGCCGGTATTGCCCGCCCGTGCGCTTCGCCATCGTCGACGCGATTGAATTCGCCTGCAGCTCGACATGCTCGCCAAGTCCGCCGCGTGCCGGCAGGAACCACGTACCACGGAATGCCGCTGAGGCAATCAGGCTGTCAGCAATGCCCGCCATCGTAGAGCCGCCTGCTACCGCAATGACGTCGTTCGGTTGAACAACCTTCCGCAGTGCAGCTGCACCTGCACGGCCCAGCTCCTTCTTCGCCAGGATGGAATCATCCGAATTACCGGGAACAATGATCACTTCTTTCAGCCCGAAGTGACTACGAATCCGCTCCGCTAGGTCGGTCAGATCGAACAGCTCGCGAATATAGGGTTCCAGCCCTTCAAGCAGCTCCTCACCAGCTATCGAGATATGCATGCCTGAGCTGTTCGTGTCGAGCAAGCCCTGCTGCTTGAGAATATCTACTTCACTGCGCAGCATACGCTCGGTCATATGTACCGAGTGGGCAAGCGTCCGTCTTCCTACAGTACCGTTCAACTTAATATGATGGAGAATCGTATACCGCTTCTTCATGACATCCATCAGCTCGGGAAGAAGCTGCTTCTGCAATTCAAGCAAACTGCCCAATTGTTCTCCACCCCAATCCCTAGACGGCACCGTCATTTTATGAGGGGAATGTATCTGCTGGACGTTATCCGTCCCACATAAACAATTTCCGTCCCACCCTCTACATCACTTATTTTATTGGATTTACTGACAAATTGCAAGTGAAAGAATGCCCCTTGCTTTTTCCCGTGGAATCACCTATAATTAGTTTCGCTGTCTCCTTCTTAGTACTTGTGTGCGCTCGTGGTCCAATGGATACGACGCAGGCCTCCGGAGCCTGAGATCGAGGTTCGATCCCTCGCGAGCGCGTTAACCTGCACATCGTTGCCGTGCACGATTTAGCTTTGCACCTTCAATGGACAGACTCGCGTTAATGGAAGACAGTATTTTTTTTGATTTTAGTTTGACCTTTCTTGACCTTTGGTGTTGGAATCAGGTATGATAGAATACGTAAAGGCTTTGGTAATACTGAAACAGGTAAAAGGAGGAGAGCCTCATGAGCTTTGTGCCTTATGTCGTCGAACAAACTAACCGAGGAGAACGTTCCTACGATATCTACTCCCGGTTGCTCAAGGATCGGATCATTCTGTTAGGAACGCCGGTCAATGATCAGGTAGCCAATGCGATTATTGCGCAGATGCTGTTTCTGACTGCGGATGATCCAGAGAAGGATATTCACTTGTACATCAATAGTCCAGGCGGATCGATTACAGCTGGCATGGCGATCTTTGATACCATGCAATTTATTAAACCGGACGTCTCTACCATTTGCGTGGGCATGGCTGCATCTATGGGCGCCTTCCTGCTCGCTGCTGGCGCGAAGGACAAGCGCTTTGCCTTGCCGAATAGTGAGGTAATGATCCATCAGCCGCTTGGCGGCGCGGAAGGGCAAGCATCGGATATCGAGATTCGTGCGAAGCGCATTCTGAAGATGCGTGACAAGCTGAACCAAATTCTCTCCGAGCGCACCGGCCAACCACTGGAACGGATTGAGAAAGATACCGATCGCGATTACTTCATGAGCGCTCAAGAAGCTGCTGACTACGGATTGATCGATAAGGTCATTACGAAGACTAGCGAAGCTTAAATAGTTTATTGCTGAGCTGCATACAATTCGTGCATGAAGGCTGCTAGATTGGCTTCTACTGCCCGGCCAACTCCCTAAGCGGACACTGCTCACGCAAGGTCCCTGTCAGGTTGCTGCGCTGCGGTGAGCCGATATTAGCAGCCTTTCTTGTGTGTCCCTGGATTGGTCCAGCCCAACGTCCTAGCTCGTACGCTTCTTGCCATCAGATACGGTGGAAAATCTCCAAGAGTGTACGGGGGTAGCATGTGCTTCGGGTATTCACTTATGTGCTGCGGCGGTCATACTCTTTATATTTGCCTTACCTGTTCACCTGACCATTTATCATGCAGCAACTCAACAAATAGCGGACATAAACGAACTTATTGCAGCCATTCTCGGCTTGTCACGACAAGTAAGAGAATAATTCGGACTTATTCCCCACCATACAGCCGCTCCCCAACGCCATGACCGTAGTTAAGACCATTTATTCCCGTAATTCACCCGAAAGCCGGTAGTGTCAATAAGTTTGTGTATTCAACTTTAGGTAGGGTACATGGAATTGTATAGTGGTGGGCGTAGCCCAAGCGAAGGCGCGGGAGGTTTACTCTCCGTAGCGTTCGCTGTACATTTTTGCGAATGCTTTCTGTGTCTCTTCCATGCCAAAACCGCGAATGATCCGTTTTCTCCATCGGTCATTGTAATCGGTCACAACCAGATAAGCGATTTTCTCAGCAGCATCGACGTTAGGCACGCTGTTCATCGGGTA
>Ga0207847_100099_pt1 | contig 73846 bp, 69 predicted proteins | sample TtaePargueraPR_8_FD_187736 | JGI IMG/M metagenome (GOLD analysis project Ga0207847, IMG submission 187736) | Aerobic enrichment media microbial communities from Bioluminiscent Bay, La Parguera, Puerto Rico - Tt and E1 (SPAdes) | ecosystem: Environmental > Aquatic > Marine > Unclassified ... | reverse complement strand
GATTGTTAGTATGAAGCATGAGAGTTACCTCTTAGTTTGTTTTGATTTAAAGATTCGACACCTTTATCAAAACGGGTAACTCTCAACTTTTCAAGAAGAAGTGTCAGATCAAGTCGAGACTAATTCATATGAATTTTGTTGCACGTCGCCACTCGGGGGAATCAAAATTTACTTCAGGTTTAACAATATAATCAATCTCACAGGCACTAAGGCTACATTTGGCATGAATAACATCGAACATTGGAAACATGTATTCAGCTTTATTCACTACTTTTTGCGTTAATTCGATTGATTCTGGAGTGCTGAAATCTTGTTCCAGAAAACCTTCTTCATACCACATTCTTCTGACCTCTGGGTGCTTTAGTGATACTGGGCTTTTCATATCGTCTGACACGACCTCTTCTTCATGATTAACTACTGTTAAACTTTTGTTCTCGATTATTACTAACTTATCTCTCGCTGCTTCCACTTTTTCACCGTCTGAACCTTCAGACTTTTGTAAAGATGGAATATGGTTTTGTGTCAATATAGCTTGTGTTTCTTGTACATATGAATCATCATTAATTTTTTTGTATTTAGAAGTTACTGAGTATTTTGGAGAGTCATTGTAAGAGGCGATTTCTTCGGGGGGGGGAGATAAGATATAGCAAACCAGCGATAGAAATTAAAATAATTGTCAACAGAATAATTTTTAATTTAATCACTGGTTACTCCTAGATGTTATTATGAGTATGATATTTCATATCCTGCATAGGTCCCGTCTTGGCAATAAGCAGCTTCAGTCGTAACGCCGCCATTTGTAACAGGGTTTTCATAACTCCAGCCACCACCATAGTCCGAACAGTAGTCATCTAAATGCTCTGAGTTTGAATTTATTGCATCTTCTCGTTCTCCACCACCTGTAACATATTTAATCTCAATAGTAGATAGCTCGCGAATCTTTTTTTCCATCATTTTTCTCCTAGTTTATTTTTAGTAACAAGCACTTATTGATATTAAAGTAACCGTCGGTTAAAGCACACCTAAACATCCCGTTTTGTCATTGCTAAGCTCACCCCAACTATCATTATGGGAGTGAACAATGCGCACAAATCGAACTCAACAACAATGGAAACACTTAATCCAGCAGCAAGCGGAATCAAATCTCAACATCGAGCAATTTTGTCGTCAACAAAAAATATCAACTTCATCATTTTATAAATACCGCCAACTCATTTCAGTCGGCACCAGCTTTACCAAAATATCGGTTCAATCCGAAACATTCCATCACAAAATAACCTCTTCTGAGCACATTAAGCTTGTCATGCCAATAGGTGAACTGCAATTACCAAACGAAACTCAACCTGATTATTTGGTCCAATTAATAAAGGCGTTGTCAGCATGAAAATGTTCATCGAACCCAGTGAGATTTACTTGCATCGCCCAATTGTAGATTTCAGAAAGTCGATTAATGGCTTGGCTAATATTGTTATCTCTGAAATGAATTTGAATGTTATGTCTGGCGCTGTCTTTATCTTCAGTAACAAAAACAAAGATAAACTCAAAATCCTATATTGGGATAAAACGGGTTTTGCACTTTGGTATAAAAAACTGGGTGCGACAAGAAGTCGCTTTATTTACTGTTGAACTTTGATTCAACCCTTCGTATTGCCGAAGGTTTCCTATTTCGACATGCGTCACTAGCAATGGTGGGGTATGAAGCTCGAAAGACAATGTAGCCTTAAGTCCGATAGTGATGTTGGACAAACTGCAAGCATCAAGAACTCAAGCGAACGAATGATATCCTTAGGCAGGCTGCCGCTTTTTTCGCCCAAGCGGAGCTCGACCGCAAACAGAAGTAATAGTGGATTTTATTGATGCTTGCCGAGAGCATTACGGTGTCGAGTCAATTTGCAAGGAATTGCCGATTGCACCATCAACGTATTATTCTCATAAACAAATACAAAGAGAGCCTGAGCGACTGTCTAACCGCAAAAAACGTGATGCTGAGCTGATGATACTTATTCACGAAGTGTGGGAGGATAATATGTCAGTTTATGGTGCAAGAAAAATATGGAAGCAGCTACAGCTTGACGACCATCAAGTCGCTCGCTGTACAGTCGAACGATTGATGCGAATTATGGGAATTCAAGGTGTTCGTCGGGGTAAAGCACATAAGACAACGATACCTGACGAGCAACAAGATAAGCCTCTGGATTTAGTTAATCGTCAATTTACTGCTGAGCAGCCAAATCAACTTTGGGTCGCTGATATCACCTATGTTGCCACATGGAGTGGCTTTGTTTATGTCGCATTCGTGATAGATGTTTTTTCACGATACATTGTAGGCTGGCGTGTATCAACGACGATGCACACAGACCTGATTCTTGATGCGTTAGAGCAAGCTATTTGGCATCGTGGTGACCCAAAAGGACTGATCCACCATAGCGATAGAGGGAGTCAATATTTATCCATAAGATACACTGAACGACTTGCTGAAGCAGGCATTCAAGCATCTGTAGGCAGTGTCGGTGATTCTTACGATAACGCAATGGCTGAAACGATAAATGGTTTATTTAAAACAGAAATTATTCGCAGGAATGGCCCGTGGAAAAATGTTGATGCTGTTGAATATGCAACTTTAGAATGGGTAAATTGGTTTAATAATCAACGGTTATACTCTTCAATTGGGTATGTTTCATACAGCTCAATATGAAGCAAACTACTATGATAATTTAAACGAGTCAGGTAAAGTAGCCTGACTTAAACAAACTGGTCTCCGATGAACTCGGGGCGATTCAAATTTTTCTATTTTAGATAGTTCTACAGGGCAGTGCCACTCGCGATGGTCAGACATAAGCAATCATATGAATAAAGAACAATAATTGCTTATTTGATCATGAATTTAATCGCATGTCGATTCTGTTCATTAACTAAACTGATCGGTGCTCTAGCTCTTTGAGTACCTGAGTGCGAGTTTCATCAGCCATTATCAATGGGCCGTTACGTTGATACTCGCGGAGTAAATGGATAAGCGGTTGAACTTGTCTTGCTAACGCGATAACCCAATTCGCTAAGGTCGCCCTTGAGATATCACCACCATAACCATAACGGCGGATGATATTTTCTATACGATACAGTGGCATACCATCCGCGTATTTCGACACAATTACGTAGGTCATTAAATCCACTGCCCATCGCTTTGGCTACAGGGGGTAAAATTACTTCCGCTGCTTTGATAATGCGCTTGTCTTGTTCATCTTTACACACGGCTTTTTCTTGCATGTATTCCAGCACACGCACTTGAGCAGGGATGATGTCTAGCTCTTCTCGGACTTTTACAAAGAAGGTATCAATGGCACCGGCTTTGTCTTTTTCAGATAAATAAGCGAATACTTGTTCGCGTGGCAATTTATCAGAGAAAGGTTTACGCCCTGTTTTGTTTTTTGAAGCGGTATCAGGTAAAGGCAGTTCATCTTGCTCTGGCTTAGCGGTGATTTCAGCTTCGTTAAACAAGTTAACCTGAGCTGCGCATAGCAACTTGCTCTCTAGAGGCTATTTTTACTGATAACTGCGTTAAATTTGTTTGCAATAGGCCAGATATTGACACACAAATTTGCCTTGCTCTAAACAAAAATATCTCTCTAGAATACTTTTGTTCAATTAAATTTATAGAATTCAAGCTAATAGCTAATTTTTTATACGCAGCTCAGGTAAGTTACCTTGCTCAGCTGTGGTTTGTTCACTGCTAGACCCAAAACGTTTATACAGCCCTAAGATCTCGAAAGTAAGAACGTTAGTTCATTAGGCGCTTACCGTCAGTATCCCTTGATAATCACACTAATACAGCTTACACATAATCATTATAGTGAATACCTAAGGGCTTGTATTTCCATGTTTTATTAATTGTAGCTTGAGTTAAATAACTTACAAAAGGGTCTAAGACACTGATTTCAGGGTTATAATGCTCTAGCCAAATAAAATTACCCATTTCATTAATTTCTAAGAATATTAAATTTCCTTTTTTATCTATAATAAAATCAAAACTCCCAGTTATGAGATTGTTTCGTTTCATAAAAAAATGTAATTTTTCCTGAACTTTAAGAGGTAATTCAAAAGGTGTTATAGCAACATCTTTATTAAGATTAACACCTAAACGCCAATCGCAATATTGTTTATCTTTTGCACATTCTATTTTAGCCGTTACAACTACTCCGCCAATATAGAAAACTCTTAGTTCTGCTTTTGAATCTATCTGTTCTTGTAATATAACAGGAGTGTATTGAAATACTTCAGGAGCCACATTCGATAATTCAACATAGTCAATAGCCTTCGTATATGTTTTGATTATATTGTTACTGTCTGTTTCCCACGCATTTGTAAAATAATACTTTATTATTGCATTGGTTGTTGTTGATAGAAAATTTAAAGCTTTTTTATGACAATTAGTAATTAAAGTGTTTGGAATTTTAAAACCACAAGCTACAGCTTCATTAAGTTGCTTAGCTTTATCATCAATAATTCTGGCTGAATTAAAATGATTAACCCAGCAAACCTTTCCGTTGTCTAACATTTGCATTATAGAATAAACTGACGCATATGAATTTCGTCTAACAAAGTCGATATCATCTTCATGTAAGTTTTCTGGTAATTCTTGTTTTAGAAATCTTCTAGCCCACACCGTGCTAAATTCATTTAGAAAATACTCTCCTCCATTTTCATCAACAATTGAATTAAGGTTAGTATTCGTGTCCAAGTGAATACTTAGATTAGCTTTTGATGCTAAGGCAGAATTAAACCATAAGACTATTTCTGCTCCAATATCTAGAGAATGAACAACTTTTTGAACTAAATTAGCGTGATGATCGCCATTAAAGGTAGGCACCAATATTTTTTTATATTTTCGTTTGTGCAACGCTTTTGCAACCAAAATTAATCTCCTAAACAATAACTTTATATAAAATAAAACTGTATCAAAAAAATGGTTTATCTTCAGTTAATCGATTTATATAGCCGGTCGTTTTTCTGATTAAGCTTAATAATTCGTTTTTTAATATCTTCTAAAGATCCCATATTACACTTTGCATTCCTCTCTTTATCTGTTTTAGCTGTTTCATCCATCATCGATAATTTATAGCCATTCTCACTTATATTATTAAATTGTGTACCCCATATTTGAGGTTTATTTAAACTTAATAGGTAACGGTCTTCAGCCGCACAAGAGAGCCATTTAGCGGTGTGGTGTCCTAATTCTGCTGCTTTGGATGATAATTCAAATGCTTTGAGGTAATCATCACTAGAATGACCATGTTGAAAAATTAGTGCGGCATTAAAATAATCTTCGGGGTCTTTTAAACTTCCAGATGCAATAATCTCTTTAACTCTAATTATTCTTTTCTGATCATTATAATAGGTAAACTCGCCGTTTTTACGCTCTATTTGATCTTGCTTAACTAATGCTAATAGCTCTTGATTAATATCGGCAAACGCAAAGCTTGAAACACTAATAGACAACAAACATAAAAAATAAGCTGAAGTTATTCTTTTTATATAAACTTGTTTTTTTCGATAAAAAATTGACGCCATAATAAAACTAACCAATTAATAAACAATTTATATCAGTCGATAAGCATACTTATCGACTGATATTCGAGAAAATACTAAATTATGAAGCAGGCCATATTTCACATCCCCCATCAGTACCGACATCACATTGTGTACCAGTGTCAGTTATATATTCAGTTGTCGGCACACATTGGCCTCCTGTAACTTGCTTAATTTCTTCTTGTGTTAACTCCTTTCCTAATTGGAAAGCAAGCACTCGTTGTTTACTGTTTTGCATGACTTACACCTTTTAAAATGTTATTTTGTTGAACATAAACGGGCTGCTTATGCCGTATGAAATTTATCGTTATTAAGACAGGATGTTAACTGTCCAAAAGTATAGTTTTTAAATTTAATTCTGCTTTATTCGTATTAACTCAACTCGGTTTTTTACCTGCATTTTGGAGTAGATATTTCGGCAATGAAATTTAACCGTATACTCAGTTACGAACAGACATTTGGCGATTTCTTTATTGGATAAGCCCGTTGTGATTAGGTCTAAAACCTGCTTTTCACGAGTAGATAGCTTATCCAATAAATTCTTTTTATCCATTTAAAATGTCCTTATTTTAATTCAATTACTCTATCTGCCATCGCGATAGTTTCCGGCCTATGTGCCACCATAATTCGGGTAATACCAAGTTGCTTTATATTATGATTAACCTGAGCTTCATTTTGTTTATCTAAATGACTGGTGGCTTCATCTAAAAACAAAATTTTTGGGTTACGGTATAACGCTCGGGCTAGGATAACTCTTTGTTTTTGGCCTCCACTTAAGTTCGAGCCCATATCACCAATTAAGGTATTGTATTGCATTGGCAGAGTTAAAATATCTTGATGGATACAGGCAATTTGGGCGCATATAATTACTTGCTGCATATTAATTTGTTCATCAAAGCAGGCGATATTTTCCATTATGCTGCCGCTTAATAATTGGTCATCCTGCATTACAGCTGCAATTTGTGTGCGGTATTCATGTGCCTGATTGAGAGGTTTATTGTCGACTAAGATTTCACCCTGACTAACCGGAAACAACCCCATTAAACATTTGAGTAAAGTGGATTTACCACAACCACTGGAGCCAATAATGGCAACACATTCGCCAGCCTTTATCTCAAAATTAACATTTTCAAATATATAAGCTTCGGTTTCGTCATAACGATAGCTTAGCTGGTTAACGGATATTGAACCGGAATGATGGTTTGCTTCATTGTTTATATCCTCAACGTGCTCAAGTTGTGGCAAAGCCGAAACTTTAGGGATCATAGAGTCTTGTTTTTCATAAACAATATCGGCCAAACGTTCAAAATGCAGGCCTATCATTCTAAATTCAATAAACTTTTCAATCAGATTTTGCATTGAACTGACAAAACGGCCTTTATAACTGATAAACGCAAATAACATCCCGACGGTTAGTAAATTATCCATCACTAAGGTAGCTGCAAAATAAATTACGACAATATTTTCAATACCAAACAAAACTTGGTTTGCACTGGCAAAACCTATATTCCATTTGCGCAATCGAATACCTTTATTAATCGTATTGGCCATTTTATTTAACCACTGACTTTGTCTGTCGTTTTCTTTTTGGAATAATTTAATGGTTTGAATAGCACGTACACTTTCCATAAAGTGGCTGCTGTCTTTAGCCGCTGTGGTGATACTTTCTTCGGTTAATAAACGAATTGGCCGATACAACAATGCGCGCAAAATACCATAAATAAGCACCACAAACAGGACAATAAACGACAGTTTTACACTGTAAATAAACATCATAATCAGGGTAATAATGGCCATTAAACCATCTAACAAAGCAGCGATTAAGCCTGTGGTTAATAAGGTACGAATTTGGCCAAGAGATGAAAACCGTGAAACAATATCGCCCATATGGCGTTTAGAAAAATACTCCATTGGCAGGCGAATTAAATGGCGAAATACATTAAGTGCCATTTGCACATTTAACCGGCTCGATAAATTCAAGATCACCAGTTCACGAAATAACGTGGTTAAGGTATTGATGATTAATAGCAGGGTAAAACCAAAAGCGAGCGCTATTAATAAATCTTTATCACTACGCAATAGCACATCGTCCACTACGGTTTGCATATAATAAGGCGTAATTAGCGAAAAGAGCTGTAGTAATAAAGACAAGATAAAAATATAAATTAAGGTGCGCTTTAACCCAAAAATGCGTGACCAGAAATGCGATAGAGTTAAGCGACTTTTTTCTTCTTTTTGTTCAAATTCAGGTGTTGGCGTTAACTCAAGCGCGACACCGGTAAAACTTTTTGAAAACTCTGCTGCGGATAATACCCGCTCACCATGAGCCGGATCATGAATATAAAATTTATTTGCTTTTACTTTTTTTAAAACTACAAAGTGGTTTAAATTCCAGTGCAATATACAAGGTAGCTGCAATTGATTGGTTTGCTCTGGCTCTAACCTTAAAGCACGGCTTGATAGCTCGATTTCAGCGCTAATATTCATTAACTGTTTTAATGTTGCGCCACGTGATGAAATGGAAAAGCGGCGTCTTAACGAGATTAAATCTGTTTCATAGCCATAATAACTGGCGATCATTGCCAGACAAGCCAAACCACATTCCGATGCTTCAGTTTGTTGGATCACCGGCAATTTGTTAGGTGAAAACTGAGCAAATAAATTATCCAATGCTACTGCTGCTGTCATTACAAACGTCCTTGTACACTAAAAATAGGCTCTAATAGCCATTCAACTAAATTTCTGTTATCCAACACAATATCGGCTGACAGTGTCATTCCAGATTTTAGTAAAATAGTTTGGTTATAAGCTTGGATACTACTTTGTGAAACACTGGCTTTTATCAGGTAAACAGGTTCTTGTATTGCTATATGCGAATGCATGATTTCATTCGGTAACATAATGCTGGATGAAATGGTTTGAATGTGCCCGTCGAATAAACCAAATTTTTGATAAGGGAATGCATCGTAACGAATTTTTAAGTTTTGCCCCTGCTTTAGAAAACCAGCAGAGCTGACCGGAACTAATAAATTTGCAAATAACTGATTATTTAAAGGGCTAATTGTTGCAAGCGGTATATTTTGGGGGATCGCTTCGCCCTTTTGTACCTGTAAGTTACTGACAATACCAGATACCTTGGCTCTAACGACATATTTTTGTTGTCCGTTTAGTTGCAAAATATTTTGGTTTAATTCGCTTAACTGCTGGTTTAGTTGTGCTATTTCGTTTTGATGTTGTTGAGGCAGCATACTTTGCTGATAGGTGAGTTCTGACAATGAATGCTGTAAATTGAGTTTATTTCTGATTAATGCCTGATAATCAGACTGCACACTGAGCTTTTGTTCTTTTACCGACATTAATTGATCTTTAGAAACATAACCCGGCTGTTGTAAATTAGTATAGTTTGTTTCTCTTTTATTAACTAAATCAAGTACCTGATTAAGCGTGTTTAATTGTTGTTCAGCCTGTAATATTTCATCTTGTAAATTATTAATTCGACTGGACAATTGCTCAATTTCTAATGTATTTATTGTTTTTTCGCGAGCCATTCTATCTGTAATCGCTTGCTTTTGGCTTTGGTATTCCTGTAATAACTCTTGTTCAAGGTAATTACCATCTCCCAAGGTTTTAGTATTAGAAATTACAAACAAGGCATCGTCTTTATTTACATTTTGGCCATTTGTTACCATTACTTCACTTACTGTACCAGTGCTTGATTCAGCAAATACACGGTGAATACCATCGGCTGGTTCTAACCAACCTAATACTGTTTCTTTACGTGCATAGTTAGCACTGAATAGCCAAATTGCTATTAAACAGATCCAAAAAATTAAAATGGTTATGATAATAGGTACAGAAAATTTAGGTGTGACAATAACATCGCCATGCAACTTATCTAATTGGTTGTCTAATGATTCTTTTCTGAACAACATACCTGTGAGCTAAAATCCTTTGAAAAACGATAAATTAATTGGCTTAAAAGTAGGTAATAATACATTACCTGGTATTTTAAACACCTGTACCAAAGGACAGGTTCAAGCACACTCAATCATAAAGAATCAAAATAGACAAACATTTGACATATAAAATCAAAACAAATATAAAGTAATACTAGATAACTTTTAACAAAAATAAAACAACATAAATATAAGGATATGTTATGAATCATAAAGTAGCTGAACTTTCCACTAGAGAGTTAGATGTAATTCAATTTTTGTCTCAAGGTTTAAGTAATAAACATATTGCCAGACAGCTTGAAATAACTGAGCGCACAGTAAAATTTCATTGTTCCAATTTATACCAAAAGCTAGGGGTTAATAACCGCTTTGAACTGATTGCAAATGTGTATAAGCATGAAAGTCGAATTGAATTTAATTGATCCTAAATAACCTCAGCTCTGGATAACAAATTGCTTTCTAGCGGCTATTTTTCCTGATAACTGCGTTGAATTCGCTAGTAATAGCCAGCTATTACGTACGCAAATTCGCCTTGTTCTAAGAAAAAATATCTCACTAGAAAACGAAATTAAACTAAAAAGCCAATAAACTTAAGGTCTTAGCTAACTTCTTATCCAGAGTTGAGGTTAAATAGTGAGTTGATTAAACCCATTATTCAACTCATAATATGAGTCGAATAATAAATTTATTTGCATCATTGAGGTTGAAATGTGGATTTGGCAACATGAAAGCTGGCCTGATTTTTGTTGGGATGATGAACAAATTGAGCCGCTTTTACGAGAGGTCAGGTTAAATCAGGGTATTTTACTGGGAAAAGCCGGCGCACAATCGCAAGATCAACAGCAAACTTTACTCAATACTTTACTGGCGAATATTGTGCATTCGAGCGCCATTGAAGGCGAAAAGCTCAACGCATTCTCAGTTCGTTCATCGCTTGCCAATAAACTTGGATTAACTCAGCAGCATCCTTTTCCAACCACAAAACAAACGGATGGTCTGGCAGAAATTATGCTGGATGCGGTACAAAACTTAAATGAACCTTTGTCGCTTGAACGTATTTTGCATTGGCATGAAAAACTTTTTCCTGATGGTTATACTTTATTTAATCCGGTTGCGGGTGGGCGCAGCACAAGGTATTTTTTAGATAAAGAGTATTGAGTGCATTAGGAATAATGCCTGCTTTTATAAAACCAATACTTTAATAACAACAACTTGCAAAGCAGCCAAATTTATCTGTTGCAAAATCATGCCCCCTCATAATATCTAATGAATCACCCGAGTTATCTCCCCAATTAAAGCCAGAATTAGTTAACTCTCTCGCTGCTGAATTAATTAAATTCTGATACCCCATAGCATCAGACAAAATTGCTTGTACTAAAGCTCCTCCGCCTTGTACCCAAGCTTGGTATTGACCCGCACCATGAAGCGAAAATGACAATCTATTTCCATTGGCAGCAAACACTAAACCAAAATGCCAATTGCCAAATTGCTGCAATAAAAAATATCCAAATGTTACTCAATCGTTTGTACAAATGCCGCCAACGCTTCGTTATCATTTATATTGCCATTGAAATAAATATCAGGCCTGATGACCTGGTTATCTTGTCGAATACGCTCTTTTTGTAGAATCGGTACACTGTAGATTAATGTGCTTGCTGTTGTTAAGCGTTTGGGGTCTGTATATTTAGTATCTGCATCAGTACTTTGCCCCACATGAATTACGTTTTTATGTAATTTCAGTTTATCTACAAATGCTAAACACGCGCTAAAGCATTTTAAGTCAGTGACTAAAATTAAGTTGCCGGAAAAGTTTTCTGTGCGTTTGTTCGCCATTTTTATCATATTTTCAACACGGTCAATCGAAGTTAGCGACAAGGCCTGACCGGTTTTAATCTTTTGTTCTTCAATTTGCTCTTTAACCTGCATCAAAATAACTCGCTCTTCGGGCATCATGTTTTTTTGGCTAAGGCCTAATTCTATCCAAAACTTAGCAGTTTCTGATATTCGATAAAAACCATTCCCAGACTCAGTAGCGTTAAATCTAGTATCCGGAAACAGTGATAAAAGTATCTTATAAGCTAAGAACATAGATCCCCCTCGATTCCCTCGCAAATCAATGACCAGTTGTTCACTATCATCCAGTTTCTGCAATACTGGAAGTAACTCATCCACCTTTTGGGTTATGTTAGGTCTCGCGTTAAAAGTTGTTAAACTAAGCCATTTTTGACTGTTCATATTTTTCAAACCAAAAACAACATCTGGATTATAAAGTTCATGCAAAAATGGATAATCCAGTGGGTTAATTTTGTCCTGCCAAATTAAAGAATAGCGTTGAATATTTCCCGCTTTATTTATAAATTCACAAGCACTGAATTTGGCAACATTTAACAATGGAAATTTACCGTGTTGCCTAAAAGTAATACTGGAGGCTGCCTTTAATTTTGCAGCGGGCACATTCAATCTTCTGTCAGTAAATAAACTAATACTTTTAATAATATTTGAAGCTGCTTCACCATCACATGAAAATAAAGTCGCTCCTTTGTCAGGTAGCGGTACTGGCCACTTTTGGCTGGCATAACTCACCACTAATCCGTCGTCTTTCGGGTCCAGCATAAAGCCAGCCCATGAAATTCGTTTATCTATTGGTGCTGATAGCCTTAATACTGTTTTCCCTAGCTTAAAACAGCCAAAACAATATGGGTATGTACTGGCGCTCATATGCGGCTCTTCAAAGCCCTGAATGTAGTATTGAATGACAGCAGAAGCGCTTTCTATGTCTTTAACTTGAGGAATAAGGGCGAGTGATTCTTGATAGCCTTGCTGCCACCAATTGATTGTTGAAATATCAGTTTTTTCTATAAACGCGGGATGCGTTTGTGCAATGCTGGCCTTTATCTCAGCCAAATCCTGCTGGGTTACCTGTTGCCAATTTGTACTGCACGCACAAACGGAAAATACCCACAAAATCACGATGTAATATTTAACTGTCCCTAACATTAATATTCCTTTATTTTTATTACCTGTTGCAGTGCGCAACAACTGTCTCTATAACTCATTTGTGCGCTTTGGGTTGATGTGATTTATTCAAAACCCTTTATTTAAAACCCTTTACTTAAATTTCTCATTTTGATATCCGCTTTAATCTGAGCCAACGGTTTAAGGTTACACTGCGCCAACCGCTCTTTATCGGTTTTTGCGCTTTCATCTATCGTCATAAGCTCATAGGTATTAGTTGCATTATATTGTGTGCCCCAAACTTGCGGTTTACCGGTGCGAATTAAATATCTGTCTTCTGCCGCACAAGCAAGCCATTTGGCTTTTGCGTAACCTAATTCAACCGCTTTAGTAGCCAATTGAGATGCTGCTAAAAAATCTTCAAGTGTGGTGCCATGTTGAAAAATAAGCGCTGCGTTATAATAGTCGTCTGCCTCTTTTAGGCCACCGGCGGCAATAATTTCTTTTACTTTGGCGCGTCTGTCGATGTCATTGTAATAGGTAAATTCACCGGCTTGGCGCTCAGTCTGATCCTGCGCAGCTAATTGCGCTAACTCAGAGTTTGGTGCAGAGAATACAGGTGTCGCTACGCAGATGCACAGCGTAAAAAATAAGACATAAGGTTTAAATTGAGCTAATTCCATTTGATATTCTCTTTAAAAAAGCCTTTTTAAAATTGCTTTTTCGCCCTAAAGGGCGACCTACAAAAAATGTCGAATGGCGCAGTTTGCTGCTTTTCCAAGCTAACCAAAAAACCAATAACAAACGGCGATAGCTGCGGTAAGCCCGGCGGCATCGGCAATCAATCCACAGCTAATCGCATAACGCGTATATTTAATGCCAACACTGCCAAAATAGACAGCCAGTACATAAAAGGTGGTTTCGGTGGAACCTTGCATTATGCTAGCTAAACGCCCGGCAAATGAGTCTGAGCCATAGGTATTCATGGTTTCAACCATCATCGCACGCGCGCCACTGCCCGAAAGCGGTTTTAAAAAGGCGGTAGGCAAGGCATCAACAAACTGAGCATTAAATCCAAGCGTCAATACACACCATTTAATTGCTGCCAATAAACCTTCCAACATACCACTGGCGCGCACAGCGGCAATGGCGACCAGCATAGCCAATAAATACGGAATAATTTGAATGGCAACGCCAAAGCCTTCTTTAGCGCCTTCAACAAATTCCTGATAGGCGGATACTTTTTTAGTGGCGGCAACCGCCAATACCAAACAGATAAACGCCATTAATAAAAAGTTGGCCCAAAAGGATGAAGCCTGCGCGAGCTGTTCTGCACTCATGGTGAGTAAGTAGCTGATAGCTGCACCAAATAACGCAAATACAGCGCCAAATATCACCAGAGGTTTAAGTTTAAATATGGGCAATTTTTGAATGCTGGCAACCGCAATAATACCGGCCAGCGTTGAACATAGTGTCGCGAATAAAATAGGTAAAAATACATCGGTCGCCATTTCAGCGCCCGCTTGTGCCCGGTACATGAATACAGTCACCGGAAAGATAGTGACAGACGAAGTGTTGAGCACCAAAAACATAATTTGTGCATCGCTGGCGGTGTCTTTTTGGCTATTGTGCACCTGCAAACTTTGCATGGCTTTTAAGCCTAATGGCGTAGCGGCATTATCCAGCCCCATCATATTCGCTGCCAGATTCATTGAAATATGGCCTTGTGCCGGGCTATTGGCGGGAATTGCGGGCATTAATATGCGAAAAAGCGGTGACATCAGATTTGCCAGTTTATCGATTAAACCCGCCTTTTCCGCCACTTTACTAATACCGAGCCAGAACGCGAGTAAACCAACCAAGCCAATTGAAATTTCTACACTGAGTTTGGCCATATCAAAAATGCTTTGGATCATGCGCGCATAAATGTCACCATCACCTAATACAAATGCGTTAAAACTGGCATAAACAAAAGCAGATAAAATAAAACCAAGCCAAATTCGGTTGAGCAAAATAGAAACCCTGTTTTTATAATTTTGTTTTAGTGTATGGCTTTAGGCTGTGCAGGTCTAATCTAATAACTTGTATTAACCAATTTGAATAAATCTTTACCTAACCTTTCAAACTTCATTTATAGAAGCCAACCCAGCTAGCGACAGCCGCATAGCACTAATTGCAGATATTGGAGCTTTTAAAACTCAGAGTTGTAGTGGTCAAATTATCCAGCTACTACATTCTTTAACTTAATAACCAAAGTGAAAAATAGAAAAACACTACCAAACCTATGAGCACTACATCCATTTTCAATCGTTTAAATTTTGTATTTAGTATATTTCTACCAATTTTATAAAACTTCTCGCCTCGCCCCCCATTACATATCCATACATTGGCACTCATAATACCACCGCCGACTAGCACAGAACCAAACAACCCTAATTCTAGATCTCCCTCTTCGTAGTAGCCTAAATATTTACATAAAAACCATATACTACCGAGCAATAAAATCTGAAAGAAAGCAAAATATATAGCTGTTGTTAAGTAATGGTTCTCGTCATCAGAATCAATTTTCAGAGCGAGCGAATAAAATCTAGAGTAGAACATCGAATATATAATTTTAATCATTGCTCTAACCCCCATTTCCCATCTGAAATATAATCAATGAAAAAAATCAGATATGCTCAAAGCTGTTCCAATCGGCCAAAATAATCCAGCAGCCATACTTGCGTCCAATCCCCCTGTTGCTAGCGACGCTCCCTCCTGTGAAACATTGCCGACAGTTATCGTAACGCTAACTCCAAACCTAGCTTTACCCAGTATTTTATGCAGATTCCTACGAGCTGCGTAGTAACCGGAAGGCAAGAAAAGCAATGCAGAAGCGATTGCCGTTAGCCGAAAAACATCGTTTATTTTCGCCGTAAACGGCGACCATGTATCTACAAATAATCACCAGCACTCGATTTACCGCGTTCATTCCACACAACGAGGGACGAGCATGATGCAAAATCCAGTTCTTTACCCGAATAGAACCATTTACATACCAGCTTTGAACGATAAACGGAAGTTTATGCTGCCTAATTCAGCAAAATTTAAACCCTTTGAATCCCACAACGGCAATCCAAGTTATGCTGAGCAATAATTGCCATTCGGGGAGTAAAAAGCTAATCGACGCCAGTGCTAAACCAGATACAAAAGATACATAATTATACTTTTCAAAATCTGGGTATTTAGCTCTAAATTTTCTAAATGTATTGTCAAAGAAAAATAATAAAATAGATATAGGTACTAACAAAGCAGATATTAAAAACTCTTGTTTAAACAGCGCAATGATAGGGAGCATTAGCACTGCTCCCGTGTACATGATTTCTCTAGTATGTTGTCTACCTTCTGCACTCATGCTAAATCTCTAATTATTTTGTCGAGTTATCATTCAGTGGGTAGATAACATCATCAAATCCTTCGGCGATAGCTACGTAAGGTTAAACTTAGGCGCCAAGCTTGCTGGCGCTAAATAGTCCGCATAGCTTGAGTCGAGCGAAACAAATCCCAATAGAATCGCCCAACCAACTATTGTTTAGCCCGCATATCCAGTATTGGTAAGCTGCCCTCGCCCATTATGGTGCTGGGTAATTTACCATCCCAGTTTTGTGCTTCGGTTAAACTAACAATCAGCGGGTTATCTCTTAACGCTTTTGCTTTGGCTTCAATTGCAGTCGCTTCCGCTTCACCTTTTAATACAATGGCTTTTGCCTCGGCTTCAGCCACTTTTATAATGCCCTGAGCTTTAGCATCGGCTGTATTAACTTCACGCAGCGCTTCTAAGCGTTGACGCTCCAGCTTATGTTCTTCGGCTGCGGCTAAATTCTTTTCGGTTTGTTTAATTTCAATTGACTGAATATATTTGGCAGGCAGTTCAATGTTTTCAATTTGAATATTGTCGACAACAACAGGAAAGCCAGCCATTTCTTCAATAAGCCTTTGTTCTATGCCTTGAATGGCTAAAGCTCTGTCCTGAATTAGTTGTTCGGCTTCATATTTAGGAATGGTATCTTTGGTAGCAGAGCGAAATCTGGGGTCTAAAATACGCTGTTCAAACTGGGTTAACCCACCATACTTTCGAAATAAATCCAAAGCGGCTTCTTTATCGGCCGTCCAGTTAACTGAAACTTCTACCGTAACCGGCATCTGCTCCTGGGTACTGGAAGCCATTTTTTCCGCATTTTTACGGGTACGCACTTCTATCGGCTCTACTGAATCAATAAAAGGCAGTTTAAAATGCAGGCCCGGATTTTCCTGATATTTGGCTTCACCAAAGCGTTTAACTATGCCGACATGGCCTTCTTCAACAGTATAAACTGAGCTGAAAATCACAGATAAACCCAGCAAGCCTAATACGGCGCTTGAAATCACTTTAGCCTTGTTGAATTTAGGGGCGGTTTTTAACAGATCGGTATTCATCGCTTTTCCTTGCTTATGTTTTTATATTTAAGCGCTCTATATTGCCAAAGGCTTAACATAAACACAACAAATTCTGTTTTCTAGATGAGCGCTGCGCCTCACTTACCAAATACCACTTACTCAAACGCCAACACTGTAATTGAACCGCCAATATCTTCAGCGCCTTTAGGGCCAGCATATTCAATCGTCAGCGGGAAGCCGAACTCGGAATCATAGCTCACCTGAGTCAGATAACCGGATTCTATTTGAGTTGAAACCAGTGAAAATAGCTTGTTAACGTTTAATAAAGACGGATACTCAGATTTATCCAATGACTCCCGCTCGGCATCATTTCCAAGCCCGGTATAATAAGCCTCAACCACTTCACCGGAAGCCAGATAAATTTCATGAGTTCCGGCCCGCGCACAATAACAGGACTGCCTGAGGGTTAATTTGTAATCCGTAATGGCATGGGCCTGCCATTGATTCTGATTTTTGCTCAGCGTGGCTTGCTGCGAAAGGCTGTTATCATCCGAGCAAGCCGTCAACAAAACAATGCTTGCCAGTGATGAAGAGAATAAGGCTTTCATAAACTTTCCTTGTTGAATTATGACCCTAGCTTATGCAGCTAGGTTTTCAGTTTTATGAAAGCAAAATTGCAGTTTAACCAGAAACCCACTCCAAAAACGGGTGACCAAAATGCAATGACAATAATATCAATATAATATTGATGATAAACATGCAGATGCCAAGCACCCACTGTGCCGGTTTATAGTTAACTCTAGCCTGCGCTCGCTCCGCGTTTATATCAGCTATACGAACGCCAGATGACTTATTTTTTTCTGTGGCATTCTGGCAATGACAGCTCGCTAAAAAAAGTGACTTATCAATCGCACTTGCCAGTTGCTCTGTTTGGCCTGAGTGTGAAATGGCAGATAAGTCAGATAAGAGTTCTGTGTCGTATAAATAGCGCTGCTTAAGTTTAACTTTAATAGGTTTTGGCCAGCATCCGCTTGCCCAGTGCAGTATCCATTTACGTAAGTTATCGTGCCGACTGGCATGCGTGTATTCGTGTTTAAGCAGAACCGTCAACTCATCTGCGGTTAGCTTATCCAATAAAGCTTTGGATAAAAAAACTTTAGGATTAAATAAACCAGCACACCAGGCCAATGCTGCGGGCGTTTCTATTACCCGCACGGCCGTCATTTTATTTTTAACATTGGCTTCAGAGGACAACTGATTAAGCAAGGTGAGATAGCGCTTACTTACTACAAACTGTCTTATAATAAAAGCAAAAACGCTGATAAAGAATGCAATAGAGCTAATAATAAAAGCCTGACTTTCCAGTGTTTCACTGTCAATCTTTAGCCAGTGAGGCGCGCAAACCTGTTCATGACAATGACCATCGACAATCACTTTAATCAGCTCTGGCTGAGTAAATAAAATCAGAACGCACCAGGCAAGTAAAAAAGGCAGGCAGACATAAGTCAGGCGCCAACTCAAACGGCGCCTAACCGGCAAGGATTTAATTATTCGTTCAATAAACGGGTAAAAAGCAGCTGCTATCCAGGTAAAAATAAGCGCGAAGGTAACCCAGACAAATATTGCCCCACCTAAAAACGTTAACAAACTAGCTATCCGATCTTTTATGCTTTGAGGTTAAACTTTGCTGTACCTGTTTAATTGATTCTGGCGAATCTTCTTCTACAAATTCAATAAAACCAGAGATCATAGGTGCCATATCACCACCACTAATCTGACTGGCAATGTCCTGCAGCAAGCTACTGATAATACTGCTTTGCGATATACAAGCTGTATATACATAATAACGACCGGACTTTTCCCGGGTAAGCAATTCTTTGCGGTGTAACCGTTCGAGTGTACTTTGCATCGTACTTAGCGAGACATCTTCATTTTCGACATGCTCGAGTACTTGCTGCGCAGACAATTCACCTTCGCGCCATAAAATTCTCAGCACTTCGATTTCGCGCGTACCCAGACTGGGTACCTTCATTTTTTTCTGCCGCTGACCAAACCACTGGCTCAGTCCTTTACCTAAGTTTTTCATAAAACCTAGCCCTTATCGGTTTTTAGATTGTGTTTGATAATAAGTTAATGATTATGATTGCTTTGTTAACTTTTTGATTACTTAACCAAGACAATCAGCATAATACCAATTATTTTGAGGATTCAAAGTGAAAAAAGTAACACTTGCGGTTTTAAGCGCGCTGAGCTTACCCAGTTTTGCCGATACCCCGGAAACTGAAATAATAGATATCGAAGGTCGCCAAGTTAATTTAATCGGTCAGGCTATTTCAGCATCGCAAGGCGTGGTGAGCAAACAAGAGATAGAACTCAGACCTTTATTAAGAACCGGTGAAATTTTAGAGTTTGTACCCGGTATGGTTGCCACTCAGCACAGTGGTACAGGTAAAGCCAATCAATATTTTTTACGCGGTTTTAATTTGGATCATGGTACTGACTTTTCTACCTCGGTAGATGGCATGCCGGTTAATATGCGCACGCATGGTCATGGCCAGGGCTATACAGATTTAAACTTTATTATTCCAGAAACCATCGAAAAGTTAAGTTATAAAAAAGGTGGTTATTATGCTGATGTAGGCGACTTTAGTGGCGCCGGCAGCGCACAGATACAAACGCTGAACACAGCCGAAACAGGAGAGGCTGAAATAACCCTGGGCAATGATAATTTTTTAAGGTTGGTTGGCTTAGGCAGTATTAAAGCCGGTGAAGGCGATATTTTAGCCGCGGTTGAATATAACCAGTATGACGGCCCCTGGAAAGATATTAACGAAGATGTGGATAAAACCAATGTATTGCTCAAATACGCTCAGTCAGTAGCCGATGGCCAATTGAGCCTGAGCTTTATGGCTTACGATAATAGCTGGAACAGTGCCGATCAAATTCCGCAGCGCGCGGTATCGCAAGGGTTAATAGATGATCTGGGTTCACTCGACACATCATTGGGCGGTGAATCCAGCCGTTACAGCGTTAATATCGACTGGCAAAATAAAAACTGGCATGCCTCAGCCTATGCGATTCAATATGAAATGAATTTATGGTCGAACTTTACTTACTTTTTAGATGATCCTGTCAATGGCGACCAGTTTGAACAAGTTGATAAGCGCAATATTTTTGGTGGTCAGGCACATTATGTAATACAAACAGATTGGAATGGCCTGGCTGTGCAGAATAAATTTGGTGTTGAAGCCCGCTATGACGATATTGATGAAGTGGGTTTATACCATACTAAACAAAGAAGCCGCTTAGGGGTTGTGCGCAGCGATAGCGTATCTGAACTCAGCACAGCTGCATACTGGGAAAACCGAATCGACTGGAACTCAGATTTCCGCTCGGTATTTGGTGTTCGCGCAGACTATTATGATTTTGAAGTAACAGATTTAGCCGGAACCAATAAAAATGGCGTTGATTTATCCACGAACAGTGGCAGTAATGATGACTCTATCACATCGATTAAAGGGAGTTTAATTTATACTCTAAACCATGATTGGGAATCTTATTTCTCTGCCGGTCAGGGCTTCCACTCAAATGATGCACGTGGCACAACCATTCGGCTTGATCCGGCCGATGGCACAAGCGTTGAACAGGTTGATCCCCTGGTTCGTTCATTTGGCTATGAAATTGGCGTACGTGGTTTTATCAATGACAAGCTCAATACCTCAGTTGCCCTTTGGTCACTTGAACTGGACAGCGAACTGTTATTTGTCGGTGACGCCGGTAATACAGAGGCTAGCCGTGGTTCAGACAGATACGGCTTTGAAGTAACCACTTACTATCAGATTTCAGACTATTTTAGCGCTGATATTGAATATGCTTATACAGATGCAGAATTTTCAGAGAGCGCACCTGAGGGCAATCATATTCCGGGTGCAATTGAGCATGTTCTGCAAGCCGGTTTAAATGCCAGGTTTGATAATGGTTTATTTGGTAGCTTACGCCTGCGTCATTTTGGCCAGCGTCCGCTCAATGAAGATGGTTCAGTTTATTCGGGCAGCAGTTCTATTATGAATTTACGCGCCGGTTATACTCACGACAAATGGACTTTTGTGGCAGATATTCTGAATTTAACGGATAGCGATGATCATGACATTGATTATTTGTATGGCTCCCAATTAACAGGTGAAACAAATGAAGTGGAAGATATTCATTATCATATGTTTGAACCCAGAAGCATTCGCTTCTCAGTCAGTTATAAGCTTTAGAAAGTACTAACTGAGTTAACAACAAGTTGCTGCAAAGTTCCATGGACGGAACAGCATAAAATTCCCTTTAATCTCCAATGGGAACTTTTGGTTGGGACTTCATTTCCCGAGTCCCAACCCTTTTTTCTTTTTATCTTTACAGCCGATTCTTACAAGGCATTTTTAAGTTTATAAACCTCTGTACCTGCTGACAAAAAGGCACCCACACCGTACACTTCGGTTTTATCCGGCCAGGCTTCACCCGGTCCAGCCCCTACTGGCTGTACATAACCTAACAAGCCATCTTTGCGGATATGACTGGTTAAACTCTTCCAACCGCGCTCAATAGGCTCAAGATAGGTTTTTTTATCCAGTATGCCCTGATTAACACCCCAAGCTAAAGCATATGTAAAAAACGCAGTACCGCTGGTTTCAGGAGTCGGATACAGCTCAGCCGCTTTTAAGCTCATAGCCCAATGACCTTGTTCGGTTTGTAGCTTGATAATACTGGCAGCCATATCTTTGTATAACTTCATAAAATACGCTTTTTGTGGACCTTCCGGCATTTCTTCTAATATTAAAGTTAAACCGCCAAACACCCAGCCATTGCCGCGTGACCAGAAAATTTTATGGCCTTTGTCACGTTTATTTATGAAATGCTCATCCCGGTAAAATAAGTGCTCTTCGTCATCATATAAATGATTGGTGGTTGCGACATATTCAGCAAACATCCAGTTTCGATATGATTCATCACCGGTGATATTAGCCAGTTTAGCCCATACTGGTGGTGCCATAAATAAAGCATCACACCAAGTCCAGCGTTCCACAAATTTATAATGGTTCAACCGCATGGGTTGCTGGCTGGGGTTCTCTTTAATCCACTTGGTTCTTTCCAACGTTTTTTGCAACATTTCAGGCTTTTTATATTTACGGTAAAGTTCAATATAAAGCTGGCCAACCGCCTGATCATCCGCATGATATTTGCCCGGGCCTAAATCCCAGTTGTTATCTTCAGAGACTTTTAATAAAAACTGGTAATATTTATCACTGTCGGCCATTTGAGCCCACTTTTCCATACCTATGTATAGTGCGCCATAAGTCCAGGCATTAAAACGGTTTTCCCATTCGTTCTCGCGTTCCATATCATCATGGAAATGTTCAATTTGCCAGTCAGCAACTTTTTTCATAGCTGACTTAATTTCAGGTAATGGCGGAAGCTCTGCACTTGCAGAGAAACTTATCGCAGCAAGCGCCACAGGCAAGGCTTTTACGATCTGCTTTAACGTAAACATTTTCATCACTTTGATTTAACCTTCTTAATGGATTTTATAACAATCATAAAATAACAAAACCCATCATAAAAAGCATTATTTAATCAGCTGAAAAGACTAAAACAGAAATATCATTTTGATATAATAAAAAATATCAAAATGATATAAACAAAATGCAATATAAATCATATAGATAAGAAAAAACTTGGCTACAAACAAATCATAAGGTTTAAGTTATTAACCAAAAATTAATGCTAAAGGGGGGGAGTATTGGTGTTTTAGATAAAACAGGAAAGTCTGTGAGTTCAACTTTACCTTTGTTAAACTTTGCTTTTTGGCCGTTAATCATCACCTTTTTTGCCTCTATGTTTTTGGCAGAAAGGACGTACCTTTGCTGAATTTGTCCAAGCCCATCAAGATTAATATCAGCCGAAAAGTTACCCAGATTAATTAACATCAAAGTTTTGAAATTGACGTTATCAGGATGCTGATGGCAATACACTTTAACTCTGGATTGATTACTGGAAACTGCATAAACCTGATCGCCCATTAGCCTAACCCAAAGCCAACTCATCCAATAGTCTGGTCTGGGTTTAAGTGTAAGTCGGTTAATCAAACCATAGTCACCACCTATCAGGCTTTGCCTGATCATCACCTTGTGACCGGAGACTGCACCCTGCCCAAGTTGCTCAGCCCACCAGAAGCAGGAAACAAAACGATCTGATAATTCAGGTTGGCCGCCACATTGTGCCGATCCTGTTTCGCCAGTCCAGAGCTGCGCCTGAGGTTGATGTAAATAACGCCAGAAATTGAGCTTTTCTGTATATTTAGCAAAATCAAGATATGAACGCGGTGATAGGATTGCTCTAAGTGTTGCAGTGCGCGTTCGAACAGGAGAACGTGTGCTCTGGAATGGATAATAATGCCAACTGACAATATCCAGCTCAAACGGTAAATACGCGAGAAACTTTTTAGTTAAGTTTGATAAAGGGGTTAAAGACTCACCCAGTTTAGGCCAGTACGCACTGCCCGGCCCCATAATTTTGCAACTTGGAAAATAACGTTTTACAAGGCGCGCAAAAGTCGCGTAGTCCTGTGCTAAGTTTTTACCGCCAGGCTGCGAACGAATTCCGTGAAAAGCCCAATAAGCATTGAGCTCATTCCCCAGTTCACATACGGCTATCTGGTAGTTTTTTTGCTTTGAATAATCCAACAGTTTCTGAATTTCAGAACCTTGCCATCGACCATGTAAACTACGCTCAAATAACCCATACTTGAAGGTAAAAACCAACTTTAGCTGGTTACGCTGTAAAAATGCATGCAACTTATCCCAGATTGCCTGAGTTAAGACAATCGCATCCGGTTCATCGTCCGGTGCTTCAAAATAATGAATTTTATCCGCTTCAGAGCCACCGACTCTTAAATAAGCGGGTCCCAGCGCCTGAACCAAGCGATCCAGCTTTTTATGGTCTAAATCTATAGGCGGAACTCGTAAAGTACCCAATCCCTGTTTTACACCCATACTGCCTTCCCACCAGTAACCACCGGCCAGCACAGATATATCAATTGAAAAGGATAAATACTCACGCGGGATTGTCGCTATCGGTATAGGACGCGCCATTGTTACCCTAACGAGTCTGGTGTGCACTGAACGGGTACGAATATGGGCAGCTCTGAAAATGCGGCTATAAATAGCCTTGAAAATACGCAGCTCAGGCATAAACAAAACTGAAGTTTGTTATTGAATATATTCGAGCCTACAAGACTATCATGGCGACTTTATGACAATTTAGATACGTTATATTTTTTAACCTAAAACAATTTTATTTCTACCGGATTCTTTTGCCTGATATAGAGCCATATCCACTCTATGTAACCAAGTTTCGGAGTTGTCCGCTTGTTCCGTATCAGATAACGCAGTCAGTCTGAATTCAGCAATGCCTATACTGGCGGTTAATCTGTCTCCATGGCAGAATTCATGTTGCATAAACTTGGTTCGAATTTGCTCGGCAATTTGACGGGCTGATTCCAGGGAACACTCAGGTAATACAATTAAAAACTCTTCCCCACCCCAGCGGCATAATACATCTGACTCTCTAAGCTGAGCACGCAATAAATCAACTGCGTCTTTAATCACCTGATCGCCAACCAAGTGGCCATATTTATCATTCACAACTTTAAAATGATCCAGATCCAGCAAAATACCGGAAAAAGCCTGATTTTTTCGTTCAGCCTGACGAATGGTCTGAGCCAGTAAAATATCCAAACTATGGCGGTTTAGTGCGCCGGACAAGCTGTCTGTCGTTGCCATATGTTCCAGTCGTTTCTGGTAGGCTGCAATTGTGAAATAGCTAGCCGTTAATACAAGAAAGCTGATTAATATACTCACCACTACATTTAATATCAGTGAGTTGAAAAGTTTATCTGTCTGTTCATCATCTTTTTGTTCAATAATCACATACCAGTCAAATTCGGGAATATACCTTGCGTTTACATAATAAGTATGTGACCCAGTTTTATACTGGAATGAGGTTTGTGTTTTCTGCCCGTATGCCTTAAGTAACTGATAAAATTGCTTATGTTTTAGGGTTTCAGGATTGGCAATGAATTGGTTGCCTCTGAGTGTAGGTTTGCCCTGCTTATCAATAAAATAAACCACACGGTTATATTTTTTTTGGTAGGATTCAATCAACTCTTGTACTTTTTCAAGCGCCAGTCCGACACCAGTAGCCCCAATAAACTGGCCTTCATAGTCATAGGTTTTGTAGTTAACAAATACAGACAATCGATTTGGATTAGCAGTATCGTGATCAATATTGATTTCATATTCTTCAGGCATATTCTTCACCCTGAAATACCAATCATTAATCACGGGTCCTTTTTCTATGGTTCTCAAAACACCACTGGAATGATAGTACTGACGTGTATTATCTGAAACATAAAATGCCGTTACGGTTTCGTATTTTTTCTGAATTTCAGCTAGGTAACGAACCAGAGATTGCTCATCCTGCTCACCGGCTATCGTCCAGTCGCGAACAAAAGTATCATGCGCCATCAGCGAAGAGATAAATACAGGTCGCATTAAATCCCGCTGAATCTCAGAATAAATATTGTCACTGGTCAATGGCAAAGCAGAATCCGTGATCTGATTAGATACGGCTTTAACCGCAACAAAATAGCTGATTAAGCTAGTGCCGATAAACCCAGCTAAAGTCAGCAAGGTGATTGCTATCACAAAGCGGAGCTTCTGGCTGTGGCAAATGGTCTGAACTAAGTTAGATTGACTCATGAGAACGAAAACAAGAACCTATAAATGAGACAAGGCTGGGAAATCGCTACTCAATACCACTTCCTTTGAATAGAAAAGTCCGTTTCCCTGATTACTGTGTTAATAATTACTGTGTTAATAATTACTGTGTTAAAACAGTATGTAACCAATCCGAAATATCTGCAACCTGCTCGGCACACACATTATGCTGCATTGGATAATCTTTCCAGCTCACATCCAATCCGGCTTCTTTTGCCCGCTCCGCAGATAACTTGCCCAATCTACAGGGCACAATCTCATCCTGAAGCCCGTGCATAGCTAATACAGGTGTTTGTTTAGCCGCCTCAGTGACCTCAGTTTTCAACTTATCAGCCATAGACAAGTAACCCGATAAGGCCAAAATGCCGGCTACAGGTTGTTTTTGACGGCATCCTAAATGGTAGGCCATCACCGCGCCCTGAGAAAAACCAGCGATGACTAGTTTATCGGGCGTTAATTTGTAATGCTCAAGCTGCTCATCAATTAAAGCCTGAAGTTTTTCAGCTGATTCAAGCACACCTTTTTCATCTGCTCTTTGGTTAAAATCAAATGAAGCAATGTCATACCAGGCTCGCATAGGCAAACCATTATTAATGGTAATAGGTTGCACGGGCGCATGCGGAAAGACAAATTTAACACCCAGAGCTTCGGCTAAATTAAGTTCAGGCACTAAAGGCGCAAAACCATGGCCTGAATCTCCCAAACCATGCATCCAGATAACCAGCGCTTTGACTTCCCCTTTCGGATTGACATCAATATGAGAAATTAATTCAGCCATTTTTGCTCCGTTATTATTATTCTTAATTATTTGAATTTAATCGTCTGGCCAGCTTGCTTGGTCGCAGCTTCATTCATAAAGTGCCAGAATTCATCGCCGAACCTTTCATCAATCCAAGTCCCGTTTTCATAGTTAAAGTGATAACCATTAAATTTGGTTGCAACCCAAAGTTGCAGTAAAGGTTCTTGCTTGTTGATAATAATTTTGCTGCCATCAGCAAATTCAATGTCTAACTTACCACCGAAATTTTCATAATCTATGTCAATTTCGTCTTCAATTTGCTCTAAAGTTTGTTCAATTTGAAGTAAAATGTCGTCTACAAGTTGGTGATATTGAGTTTCTGTTAATTGGCTCATGAGTTTCGCTTGATTTTCCTATGATGAATGCGATTATAGTGCGCATTATTTAACAATATAAGTAGTGTTATGAGAATTCGTTTAGTTTGTTTACTGTTAGTGACCCTGTTTGGCCTGAGTGCCTGCGGTCAGAAAGGCCCATTATATTTGCCTGAAAAACCACAAACAAGCCCTGAAGAATCTTCTGATAACAACCAATAGCGGAGTTTAGTTTGGACTTTTTTAGTTATAAAAACCAGCAATTATTTGCTGAAGATGTTTCTGTTGCTCAGATAGCCGAGCAATTTAATACCCCATGTTACGTATATTCACGCAGTGCGATTGAAACTCACTGGAAAGAATTTGACCAAGCAGCTCAATCTCATCCGCATTTAGTCTGCTATGCAGTGAAAGCAAATTCGAACTTGGGCGTCTTAAATACACTGGCACGTTTAGGTTCAGGGTTTGATATTGTATCCGGTGGTGAGTTAGCCCGCGTAATTGAAGCAGGCGGCGATCCGGCCAAAGTCGTTTTTTCCGGCGTGGGAAAAACCGAAGCTGAAATTGAATATGCTTTAGAAGCCGGTATTTATTGTTTTAACGTAGAATCAGAAGCTGAACTCGATCGCATTAACAAAGTTGCCGCAGAAATTAATAAAAAAGCCCCCATTTCAATTCGGGTAAACCCGGATGTAGATGCCAAAACACATCCTTATATTTCAACTGGTTTAAAGGCCAATAAATTTGGTATTGAGCGCGAGCGCGCCGTTGAAGTCTATAAGCATGCCGCCTCATTAAGCCACTTAGCGGTAAAAGGGATTGATTGCCATATAGGCTCACAGTTAACAGAAGTTCAACCCTTTATTGATGCACTGGATAAAGTATTGGCATTAATTGATGAGTTGGCAGATAACGGCATAGTGCTTTCGCATTTGGATGTAGGGGGCGGTTTAGGCGTAACCTATCAGGATGAAGTACCACCGGCAGTTGAAGACTATGTATCAGCATTATTGACTAAGTTATCGGACAGACAAGCGCTTAAAGTTATATTTGAACCGGGCCGTTCAATTATGGCCAATGCCGGTATTCTGGTCACAAAAGTTGAGTTTTTAAAGCAGGGCGAAGAGAAAAACTTTGCGATTGTTGATGCTGCTATGAATGACTTAATCCGACCGTCTTTATATTCAGCATGGCAAAATATTGTGCAAGTCGATACATCGTTAACACGTGAGTCAGCGGTTTATGATGTTGTCGGCCCAATCTGTGAAACCGGTGACTTTTTAGGCAAAGACAGAAACCTGGCGATTGAATCCGGCGATTTATTAGCGGTGAAATCTTCGGGTGCTTATGGCTTTACCATGGCCTCAAACTACAATTCACGCGTACGCGCTGCTGAAGTTATGGTAGATGGCAGCGAAACTCACTTGGTCAGAGCGCGTGAGGAGTTGGTCGATTTATGGAAAGGTGAAGCACTTTTACCTGAATAAAGTCATTATAAAACAAGCTATTTGTGTTTTTAGAAAAAGGTTAACGATTTAAGTTAACCTTTTTTTTATCAATCGCTAAGGCTTGAATGTTGACTCTGATATTAGGTTTTAAAAGCCAAATTCCAAGTTTCATAAAGTGGATATATTGCAAAGGCCAGTCCAGCATACCAATATCCGTCACTATTAAACCGGCTATAAAATTCCGTAGCTGTGGGATTTATCCTCCAAAAAGACTTTTTTATGACATGCGGGAATATAAGCAAAGTCAGCGCAATCAGCCATCGAATACAATAACTTAATTCACCACTGCCTCGAAAACCTTGCCAACCTGTATTAATGGCAATAACAAAAGAAGGCGCAGTCCATTTAGCCGATATAACAAATAAAGCCAACAATACAGCCAGCCAGACTCCAAGGCTATTTTTGCCAGCCCAGTTAAACCCTTTGTACTCTGAGTTATTTTTCTGAAGAAAATAGATTACAAGTAAAGGCACATAGATAGTAAAAAAGAATAAATATAAATATTTCATAATTTTATTTATCCGCCAGTTTAGTGATTAATACAATAGGCACAGACGCAGTTATTAAGATAATTTGTTTATAACATTAAACCAAACGGGCTTTAATCAACCTCAACTGAGTATAAGAAGAGTTGACGTAAAATGAGTAACACTTTTTTAAGCAGGATTTAACACTTATCCTGGACCAATTTATTTTACGCTGTAACCTGGATATGTTTTGTCTATCAAGGTATTTTTGTGTACCTAATAGCGAGCTATTAGTAAGAAAAATAACGCTGAGAGGCGGAAAAATAGACTCGTTGGGCAATTTTTATTATACGCGGCTGAGGTTCATTACTGGCAATGCGTAAAAAATAACGCAAAAAAGCGAGAAAATAGATACAAAAAAGGGCATACACAGTATGCCCTTCTAATTTGAGAATTCGCCGCTCAGCTTAACAAACATCCGGCAAAGCATCGCATTCTGCCTGTTTTGATTTGGCTTTAATTTGAATATGGCTTAGCCACCACATTAACAGGCCGCCTAAGAACAAAATAGCGGCCGAAATACCAGTTTGATTAGGCAAAGCGCCTTGCGCAATGACAATGCCACCAACCCAAGGACCAATCGCATTTGCGGTATTAAAAGCACATTGAACCAATGCACCTATCATGGCATGACCCTCAGGCGAAACATCCATTAATAGCGACTGAATAACTGCGCCTAAACCCACACTTGCTCCTATGCAAAATATAACAGCATACAATAACCAAATATTGTAACTGGCATAAACATACGCAAATGAAAAAACGATGCAGGCGACCAAGGCAAACCCGGTTGTTGGCATAGCCGCTTTATCGCCTAGTTTACCCAGTACCAAGTTTCCTATGGTACAGCCAATCCCAAACATCACCATAGCGATAGAAATGGTATAAGCCGGGGTTTCGGTAACCGCTAATATCGTATCTGCGATATAGGTATAAATACAAAATACCCCACCAAACCCAATTAAAACTATGCCTAAAATTGACCAAACCAGTTTATTTTTTAACACACTGAATTCATTCATTAATGTAGATGGGGCTTCATTTTTATGATTTGGAATTACTTTAAAAACCAATATAAACATGACAAAAGCTAACGCTGATGCACCCATTACACAATAGCGCCAGCTAAAGTTCTGACCTATTAATGTGACTAAAGGTACACCAACAATCGTAGCTAAAGTTAACCCCAAAAATACCTTTGAAATGAAGGTTGAACGCTTGCCTTTGGGCGCTATATCAGAAGCCAGTAAAACCGCGGTACCAAAATAGGCACCATGCGGCAAACCACTTAAAAAACGAAATGCTATTAATTGCTCAAGAGACTGAGCAAAAGCGCTTAAGCCATTAAACAGGCACATCATGCCAACAAAAATAGCCAGTGCATTACGCTTTGTCATATTTGCCGTCAGCATCATAAAAACAGGCGCGCCAACCACAACACCAATCGCATAGGCGCTGATCGCGTAGCCACTTTGTGACGGTGTGGTCGCAAATGTTTCGCTAATCAGCGGCAGCATAGGCATCATCGAAAATTCTGTTAACCCCAGAATAAATCCACCCATAGCCAGAATAGCTAAAACAGGAAATATGCTTACCTCAGCTTTCGCCGATGCAGTGTTGAATGACATAAACAGCCCTATCAATTAATATGCAAATAAATATGGAAAGTGCGAAGAACTCGCCGCTAAAACTTAAGATTCTGCCAAGAGAACAAAAGAGTAAAGATGACTATATAACTTGGATATATTATAAATCAGCAGCTTCCGTCGCTGCTAGTAAAAATGTCAAAAAATGTGCAATTATTTCGGCTATTTTTGAGTTACAACAGTAATTTAAAACTTTACTATCACGATAGATACAACTCGATCTGAAGCTTTTAAAATCAATTAAAAAATTAAAACATTCTGCTTGATTTAGCTGAATCTCTAAATAACCTCAGCTGCGCATAAGAACAGTTAAAGTAAAATTGGGCTTTAATTTTTTAAATATAACCACAATCTTGTTTATTTTACGTTCCAATGTGGATAGTTTTTCGCCTATCAAGGCATTTTTGTGTACCTAATAGCGAGTTATTAGTAAGAAAAATAACGCTGAGAGGCTAAAAAATAGACTCGTTGGGCAATTTTGATTATGCGCAGCTGAGGTTAAATAGTATCGATAAACCAATTTCTGCGGTATTAACAAATAAAGCCGGTTGTTTAACCGGCTTAACTTCAAATCATAAAATCACAGACGAGCACTTAAAACCGCTCGATCGTCCAGCCTATTGCCACCATGGCAATTGCAACTGATGAAAAGCGTAAAAAGTAAGTTTGATACCAACTAAACCATCGAATCGAAATTAATAAAGGTAATACAATAGCCAGTATGACTAACTGGCCTATTTCCACACCTAAATTAAAGGCCAGTACCGCCCAGATTTTCTGCTCTGTCGGTAAACCCAGTTCAACCAGAACACCAGCAAATCCCATCCCATGTAATAATCCGAATATAAAGGTCAAGCCGGATAAACGAACAACCCAGGGCCAGATATTATTAAGTGCTGCAAACAACACAGACAGTGCGATTCCCAACTCTACCCAGCGAGAGTTTAAGACCACCCAGCCCATCGCTGTCGATGTTAAAGTAATTGAATGTGCCAGCGTAAAAGCCGTCACTATCCAAGCGGTTGAAATGATAATTTGCTTTGCGTTCTCTCTGACTTGCCACTGCCCGTTTTGCCGGACTAAAACACAGCCAAGTAACAAAACCAATAGAAACAGAATGTGATCTAAACCTTTCCAGATATGCAAAATACCCTGATAGGCATATTGATTAAAAGTAGTCATCAAAGAGGTATGATTTAAATCAATATGAACCCTATGATTCTCTGCGCTAATAACGCGAGCAACCACCTCGGTCTGGCCGGTTAAATTAAACAATAATTTATGTTCATAATCCTCTGCAAACAAACCTGTGTAAGTAACCTCTATTGACCCGCTCACCGCACACTGGGCACTTATAACTGCAACAAGATAGCCCTGATTAAAATGACGCTCAGCTTTTAACTGAGGTTCAATTATTAAAGGACAGACCTGATTGTTACGTTTAATTAATAAGTGCGTTTGAATATACTGGTTCAGTTGCACACTCTGGCTTTCAATTTCAGCCCAGGTCAACTGACCATTCATATCAGAATCCAGATTCAGCGCCTGATTTAAATCAAAACCTCTTAGCTGGATATCCCCCTGAATAAGGCCACTTTCATTCAGTTCCGCGGTTAAATAAGCTGTACTTAACTGGTGGGCATGACTCATAAAAGTAAACAAGCCCAATATTAGTATGATGAACTTTTTCATGTTTAGCCTGCCTGTTCACTGAATTGATAGTCGGATAAACCTGAACCTGATTCAGGCAGTGCGGCGTCCGCCTGCATTAAAATAGCTTGCTGTAAGAGCTGGCGATCAGCCTCCAGTTTACTCATTTGCCAGTTGATTTCGGCCCAATGTATCGCGCTCACCGGATTCGGTTCGACTTCAATAAAAAATCTCGCAATTTCAGCAGCATGAAATTTATCTTCGCGCTGAATACGGAGCCGAATACGATTACTTAACTGGGTTTGCCAATGAACCGGCGCATTTATGGCCTGTTCTGCTAAAACTAATCTCAGCAGCAATGCATCATCTTTAAATTTGCTGCCACTGACGATTTTAGATAGCTGGTCATAAACCAGTTCAGGTCGTTTATTGTCTAGTTGTATATCCGCCCACAAAGCCCAATAGCTGACCGGCTTTAGTTTGTACTCTAATTTTTCAAGCCAGACCAAAGCGGCCGCTTTATCGTTCAGGCGATAAGCCATATCTGCCAGAATCTGAACAAGCCAGACTGCTGACTCTTTTTCTGATAATCCATAACGTTCAACAACCTTGCTCAAGCTGGCGTAACTTGCAGCCAGTTTGCCCTGAAAACTTTCAATTTCCAGACTACATGCAGACGCGACTAATAAATCACTCTGGCCTATCAGATTTAAACAGGCCTGCTTCGCATTATGATGCTCTGCGAGTGCAAGGTGGATATTCGCTTTTAATAACCAGGCTGCCGACATTTGTGGTTTAAGCTGCAATACATTGTCTAGGATTTTTAAAGCCGAGCTAAAATCGTGCTGATGTTGCAAAATTCGAGCATGCAGGTAAAGCGCTTTTGGCTGTGTTTGCCCGGATTGAAAATACAAGTTTAATAACGCATTGGCACGACCTATATTAAAAGCCGACTTTCCGGGATACTGAGCCTGATTAATTAAATTTTCAATGTATTCCAGATTCATACTTTCGGCTTGTGCCGGACTATCAGGATCCCACTCGGCTAAAACAAAATCCGCGCTGTCCGGTACAAAAGGCTTGGCATAAACCAAACTGCTAATACCAACCAATACACAGGTTATCATTAATAAGGAACTAAAAAATAAAGTGAGCGCTTTAGCAATAAACATAATACTTCTCCTAACAATAAGGTCATCCTTGACCTTTAGTCTCTGCTACTCGGTCAATAAGTCGTCATAAGCGGTTTCAGAAGAAACATCCTGCATAAACTCACGACCATTTACCGCTAAAGGCTCATCCGTTTCGGTTTGATTAAACGCATTTCGGCTGTAACTGGCAAAACTAACTTCCAGCACTTCCACCTCAATATGAGCCATCCCGGTTGTCTGCGCTTTGCCGTCCGATACAATAAACTCAAAAGAATCGGTTCCGGTAAATTCAGCTGCAGGTTGGTAGCTAAAGCTGCCATCTGAATTAAGCGATAATTCACCAGAGCCAGGCGCTGTAGCCAAGGTATAACTCAGCATATCGCCATCAGCATCGGTTGCTGACAATTTAGCCATCAGCTCGGTATCTGTTTTGGTAGTAGCCATAAAATCCATTGCTTGCGGTGCATTATTTTTAGCTGTTTTATCATCGTCGTCACCTATATCACAGCCACTCAGCAATAAAGCTATGATGCTGGCCTTCAGGATTCTGTTGAATAAGGTTTTCATAATGTCCTCCTTACTCAGAACCGGCAATCGGCGTAGCTAAGTATGGGAACGCATCCATTACCATGCTCGCATCCAGCGGCGCACCATCAGTGAAAGGCACATTACCTACGCTTGCGTCTTCAGGTGCACACAACCCTAAATCGGTATCAGCACCGTTAACCGGAATCGGATAACATAAACGACCCATAACCACTCTTAATGCAATATCCACTACATCATCACCCGGACGACGACCATTCGGGAAACCGGCTAAATCATCGCCTGCGACACCAAACGCGGATTGCATCTCAGCAGAAGTGGCAGGAATACCGGTATTCAGTCGTAACATTTCAGACGGAGTCACCATAGCTTGTTGGTTTACACCTTCAAACCCGGTTAAAAATGCAGTGACTAAATCCATACGCGGGAAGTTAGTCGGTGCAAGCGTTTCAATCTCCGTTCCTAAAGTGGTATTTACCGCATCTTTAAATAAAATATTTAAAAGCTCAGGCAAGCTAGGATGTGTGACATAATCTGCAAACTGACCATCATCTTTCGGATGTGATGCAGAAAATTTATCTTTATCTTTTAAACCAATAACCAACTCATTAACCAGCGGGCTACCTAATCGGGATACCTGAACCAAAGCACCACCGTTTACTTCCGTTTTGTTAAGTTTAGCGTTCGGGTTTAAGATTCGAGCCTGCGGCAAACTGGCGGTTGTCCATGCGCCAATAACCCCATTGCCGTCTCCGGTGATACAATCTTTTGCAATCTCAATCGATAATGCTGTCACGTTTTTAAAAGCTAAATCATCATTGTCTGCGGATTGAGTAATCCCGCCCGGAAAACCATTCGCGTCTCCGGCTCCCGGCGAGCTGTCACCTTCTACCGGCACATAATTCACCAAATCAAAAGTTTTGCCCAAATTCACTACGAAGGGGTCTTTACGTTGGCCAACAAAGACCCGGCCATTTTGCTCACAACCCGGTAATGCAAATTCATACACAAATTGGTGGGCATAATGCTCGTAACCGCTTTTATCGGTAAAGGTTTTATTGCCTATATAATCTAGTGGTTTATGGAACATCTCAGTACCACTGTACGTGTTCATTAGCTTGGTTTTGGTCCCGGATTTTTGTGGGCCTTCCACCAGTGTTAGTGAATAAGACTCACTAAAATTAACTGCAGACTGATCTTCAGCTGAGACGCCACCTACATTTTTTAACGGAACCGCAATCGACTTTTCTTCACCCTCATCGCCAACCATGAGTGCAATACCGGTTTCATTTGCGAGGGCCTGCTCAAATCTAAACTGAAAAGTCAGATCCTCTGTCGCATCACCATCATTGTCTATGTGTATGCTGTAAATCGCCGTTGGATCCATTGCAAAATAATTCGGTCCACCATAAGCATCCTGCAGTGGAATATAATTCGCAATTAAAGTGACATAGTTTTCGCGATCGGCTTCATAACTGTTAAATGCATAGAAGTCAGTCGAGTCAACGGTTGGCATTCGGGTGATATTAGGGGCTTCTCTGTGGCTAGAAGCCCAGGCAGTTTGGCTTAACATACTAGCGACAAGTGTTGCCGCTATCGTATTTAATTTTATATTCATGACATTATCCTTTGTTAGTTGCTTAAATAAGATTTGCCAACAAGCAAACCTCTTGTCATAAAAGCCAAACGCGCGAGGATTTAAATTGGATGCAGTTTTTTTAAATTATTTATTTTAATTTTTCAGATAGGTTGAAATAGAAATGCCTGAGGCAGCTAAAAATAAAATTTAAAGCAAAAAAACCCGGCTAGAGCGTGTTGAGCTTTTGAGTACAATTTTGCAGCCGTTTGTTTGGTATTTATCCAAGGCATAGCGATTGACGTGTAGTGAGCTACATAAAGGAGCTATAACGCAGAAGAAATGCCAAACAAACGCTGCCTTTCAGGTTCGTTCTAAACGCATTTTTCTCTTTGTTGCTCGATATTGACATAGAATAACTATGCTACATATCTCGCGTCGCGAGCAAAACGCGTTTAGTTAGAACAAAATTTGTACACCAAACGTCAACACACTCTAGGCCGGGTTTTGAATTTATGAATTAGCCCGTTTAAAGGGTCACCAATTCTGTTGTATATAAAACCTGGGTTGGGGAGCCGGTAGGTGAACCACCCAGAGGTTCCAGACTAACCGCTAAGGCCGCTAAATCAACCGTACCAAACAACTCTGATTTAGGTAAAATGAGTTCACCCGATTGTGGTAGTAAGCCCAAAGAAACAGGAGCACGACCATCCGCGGCGACAAACCAGAGCTCATAATCATTATTAGCTTGCTGTGTCAGTTTTTCTGTCGCTTTAACGGTAATTTGGCTCTCATCCACCTCGATCAGCCATAAAGCCTGTGCCTGTTCACTCTGTACCACAGCATACTGAGCGGGTGTTAAATCTGGCTGCTGAACCTGAATTAAGACAACCGCTAAGACTAGCGCGGCAGCCGTAGCTAAACCCGCAACAGATTTCCAGATGCGGTTAGCTGCTGATTTAAATTCAACAATATTATCTGCCTGAGTTGAAGATTTATCTGTTCCCTGCTCTGCAAAACCAAGTTGAGTCGCCACTGTCTGCCAGACTTTATCACTGGGCTCCACCGGCTTCAGTTTGTGACCCAGTACATTAATATATTGCTCCCATACCCAAGTCGTTTCACGGACCAGCTGATGCTGCATCATAAGCTGCTGATACCGGCGGCGTGCACCTCCTCTTAATGTACCCAGTACATATTCAGCAGCTAAGGCATTGCGTCTTTCTTCTAATAAATAATTCATATTGCCAAACACCTTTGCAGACTTTTTAGTCCGCGACGAATCCAACTTTTGATCGAACCAAGTGGCGACCCCATACAAGCACTAACCTCTTTGTGGCTATATCCATTAAAATAAGCAAAATGAATTGCCTGTTTTTGTTCAGATTCAAGTTCATCCATACATTCCTCCATTTTCTGAGGTGCCAGCTCAGTTAGCTCACTTCCCACAGGCGTTGTTTCGATAGGTACTGAATCTTCGTCCTGTAAGCTCATTTCGTTTCGCACTTTGTGATAACGAATTAAATCCAGCGTCCTGTACCTGACAATGCTGATCATCCAGGTTAATACTGTGCCTTTTCCCAACTGGTATTCGCCAGCGTTATGCCAAATTCTGACATAGGCTTCCTGTAAGGCTTCTTCCGCCAGCTCTTTATGCTTGAGCATTTTATAACTCACTGCATAAAGCTGAGGTGAAGTTGCCTGATATAAATTAAGGAAAGCGTCTTTATCACCCTGTGCGACAGCTCTTAATAACTTTAAGTGTTGTTCATGTTCCATTTATTGTCCTTTGCAGAGGCCTAGCTATTAAGTTATCTTTGCTTATTAAACCAAACGTCTGAGAATTAAGATTGGATGCGGTTTTATTCTATTTATTTGCGAATAGCTTACGTAACTGAGTTAAATCAGATCAGTCATCATTAAAACATACAGTTTCAAAATGCTCTGATATAACTTAGTGCATATTTACCTATGATGCCAAGTTAAAGAAATGATTGCTTTTTCTTGTACTTTTGGCAAAACTCAAGCTAAGATACTGTTAATTTAAACAGTTAGTTTTCATACCGGAATGCAAATCAGTCGCTTAGCCAAACAATCTGTCACCAGTTTATCCGGCGTTGGCCCTAAGCTTGCCGACAAGTTGGCGCATTTGCATATCCATTCAGTAGAAGATCTCTTATTTCATCTGCCATTTCGTTATCAGGACAGAACCCATATTTACCCGGTTTGCGATTTATTACCTGAACTTCAAACCAGTATTCAGGGTGAAATCGTTAATTGTCAGGTTACATTTGGCAAACGCCGCATGCTTAACTGCACCGTGGATGATGGCACAGGATTAATTACGCTCAGGTTTTTTAACTTTAACGCCGGCCAGAAAAACCAAATGACAAAAGGTCGCACGATTCGGGCATTTGGTGAGATTAAACGAGGCCGCAGTGGTTGGGAAATTATTCACCCTGAATATAAAATCAGCGATAATAAAATAGTTGAATTAGAAGAAGCATTTACACCCGTTTATTCAACGACTGAAGGGCTCAAACAGAATTCACTACGCAGCTTAACGGAGCAGGCGCTAAATAAATTAAAAACGGCCGGCGTGGAGGAATTGTTACCAGAACTAACGCAAAATCAACACTATAGCCTTCAAGCCGCACTTGAATTATTACATCGACCGCCGCCGGATGTTTCATTAGAACAATTGGAAACCGGCCAGCATCCGGCACAGCAACGTCTGGCGCTGGAAGAACTGGTTGCCCATAACTTGAGCATGCTAAAAGTCAGAGAAGCCGCGCAGCAGGCAAAAGCGGCTTCTATTCCGGTTGCCAATGAATTAATTGATAAATTTATCAGTCGCCTGCCCTTTCAGCCTACACGGGCACAGCAAAGAGTGGTGAATGAGATTCAACAGGATATGAAAAATACTTTTCCTATGATGCGTCTGGTTCAGGGCGATGTAGGTTCAGGCAAAACCCTGGTAGCGGCATTGGCAGCCTTATCCGTTCTCAATCAAGGATTTCAAGTAGCCTTGATGGCACCGACTGAAATACTGGCAGAGCAGCACGCTATCAATTTCAGCCGCTGGCTGGAACCACTTGGTTATAAAGTGGACTGGCTTGCCGGTAAGTTATCAGCCAAATTAAAGCGCGAAACTCAAGCGCGCATCGCCAGTGGTGAAAGTAAAATGGTGGTGGGCACCCATGCCTTATTTCAGCAGGAAGTTGAATTTAAAAACCTGAGTTTAGCGATTGTGGATGAACAACACAGATTTGGTGTACATCAGCGTTTAAGCTTACGTGAAAAAGGCACAGTGACCGGCTTAGCGCCCCATCAACTGATTATGACAGCTACCCCAATTCCAAGAACATTGGCAATGACCGCCTATGCGGATTTAACAACCTCTGTAATAGATGAATTACCACCGGGCAGAACGCCTGTACAAACCGTTGTCGTACCAGATACCCGCCGAGAAGAAGTGATTCAAAGAGTTTTTCAGGCCTGTAAAAACGAAAATCGGCAAGCATACTGGGTCTGCACTCTGATTGAAGAATCGGAAGTATTGCAATGTCAGGCGGCTGAGGATACGGCTTTTCAATTGCAGGAATCTCTACCTGAGCTCAGCATAGGTTTAGTTCATGGTCGAATGAAAGCCGGTGAAAAGCAGCAGGTAATGAATGAATTTAAACAAGGCAAAATGGATTTACTCGTGGCCACTACAGTCATTGAAGTGGGGGTGGATGTGCCCAATGCCAGCTTAATGATCATAGAAAACCCAGAACGTTTAGGCTTGGCTCAACTGCATCAGTTACGAGGCCGGGTTGGCCGGGGCGCCGTTGCCAGTCACTGTTTATTAATGTACAAGTCTCCGCTTTCCGATACAGGCAGTAAACGACTTGCTGTCATGCGCGAGAGTACCGATGGGTTTTATATTGCGCAAAAAGATTTGGAAATCCGTGGTCCGGGTGAATTGTTGGGCACCCGACAAACCGGTGAAATGAATTTTAAGATTGCTGATTTACTAAGAGACAGTGAACTGATCCCTCAAGCGAGAAATATTGCTAAGCAAATCATGCAACAGCAGCCGGATACGGCACTTGCCTTAATTACGCGCTGGGTCGGAAGTAAAGAAATCTACACACAAGCGTAACAACAGCGTCCTATTGTTTAATCTTTAATAACCAAAAAACTGTCGATTATTCCACATTAATTTAGGGTGTTAATTGACCAAAAGTAATTATACCCTCTAGAATGAGAACCAAGCTAGGCTTTGTATGCTTATAATACAAGCTTTAAACTGGTTAGTTAATAAATCGAGAACCAGATATTTGATGGTATACAAATTAAAGGCTTGGGGAGATGGCTGAAATAAATAGCGGTCATCTGCAGTGCAAACCTTAGTTACCACTATATAACCATGGAAAGGAGTTCATTATGCCTCAGAAAAAACAGAAACGAGCCCGTTCAGCTGCTGATAAGTCGCTTAAACGAGATTTAATTTTAGCGACTGCATCTCAATTATTTAATACTCAGCCGGATGCATTACCTACTGCCGCAGAAATCGCCAAACAATCCGGAATTGCCAAGGGCACTGTGTATTTGTATTTTAAAAGCAAAGAAGAAATCTTTCTGGCTTTACTCGAACAGCATTATGAAAACTGGTTCCGGGATATTCGCTCGGCCATTACCGCCGAAAAACCAAATGCTGATGATATCATCAACGCTATTTGCCATTACGTAGAAGACCAGCCTCAATTTTTTCAATTGGCCAGTTTAAGTAGTTCAATCATAGAGCAAAATGTAAATAGTGGGGTATTGCTCGCGTTTAAAGAACGTTTGGTTAATATGGTTAACTCTACCTCTCATGATTTAGCTGAAAAATTAGAGCTGGAAGAACATGAAACCTGTGCTCAGCTGTTAATGCGCAGTTACGCCATGTTGCTTGGGTTGTGGCAAATCAGCCACAATCCGGAAAACCTTTCAGATTTATTTGACCAGCCAAGTCTAGCCATTATTCAACCTGAATTTGGTTTAGAAGCGAGAGACGCGCTGGCGCAACTCTGGCAAGGTTATGTTGGCCATAAAGATGCAAAAACATCCGGTCGTTTCTGGAAAATAGGTAACTTATTTACCAATTAAGCTGGTTTGATATTCGGGCTAGTGTTTACCCTGAACAGTTTAGCCCGATTCAACTTCGCTGTGAGTGGCCAGTTAGCTTACTTTTTTTGGGCAAAACCTAAGTATTTCTTGTCTCGGTAACAATTGTATGCTATTTATACGCCCTCTAAAGCAAACTGTATTTTTGCAAGGTCCGAATTTAAGATGAATTTCCGTATTATGATTACATTAGTCGTCGTCAGCGTGGTGGTGCTACTCACTTCACCGCGGGGGGATAACTTGGTTTAATCATAATCAAACTGACTAAACAAACCCCCGCGTCGCAAGACTCGGGGGTTTTTTATTATATATTCAAATAGGTTGAAATTTGTGCTTACAACTTATTCGAATATCAAGTCATAACGATAGATAAAGGGTAGATTATGACCGGCGCTGAACTGGTTTTAAAAGTTTTACAACAACACGGTATTAAACACATATTTGGTTACCCGGGCGGTGCCATTATGCCAATTTACGATGCACTTTATGACTCTGAAGTTGAACACTTCTTATGTCGTCACGAACAAGGTGCAGCATTTTCTGCAATTGGTTACGCACGTTCAACCGGTAAAGTCGGCGTCTGTATGGCCACTTCAGGTCCGGGTGCGACCAATCTGGTTACCGGTTTGGCAGATGCCATGATGGATTCAGTCCCCGTTGTCGCTATTACCGGCCAAGTATTCAGCAATTTGATCGGTACTGATGCATTCCAGGAAATGGATGTATTAGGCATGTCTTTATCTATCACTAAACAAAGCTTTTTGGTGCAAAGTTTAGACGAATTGGCAGATGTTTTACATCAGGCATTCGAGGTTGCACAGTCAGGTCGACCAGGCCCTGTACTCGTGGATATTCCAAAAGATATTCAGGTTGGTTCTGTCGATTTTGAACCTTACCCAATTGCAGAAAAGCAAACACCGGACTTTTCGGCAGAATCGCTTAAACTTGCCAAAGATTTAATTGCCAGCGCGCAAAAGCCGCTGTTTTATGTAGGTGGTGGTGTCGGTTTAGCCGATGCGATTGACGAAATGCAAGATTTATTAGAGGCAACTCAGATTCCAGCCATCTCAACGTTAAAAGCATTGGGCACAGTACCGGCTGACTACCCTTATAATCTGGGTTTAGTTGGCATGCATGGCAATCAGGCAGCAAACCATGCTGTACAGGAATGTGATCTGCTAATTTGTACAGGTGCTCGCTTTGACGACAGAGTAACCGGTAAATTAGATACTTTTGCACCCAATGCAAAAGTGATTCATCTGGATATTGACCCGGCAGAAATCTCTAAATTGCGTCATGCCGATGTTTCAATCTTAGCCGATTTTAAAAAGCTATTACCTGCATTGGCTTTAGAAACTCAAATACAACCGTGGCAGCAACAAGCGGTTGAGCTTAGATCAGAGTACGCATGGCGTTATGATTTCCCGGGTGAGACGATTTACGCACCTAAGTTATTAAATTTATTAAGCCAGAAATTACCACACGATCATGCCGTCAGCTGTGATGTTGGACAGCACCAGATGTGGGTTGCCCAGCATATGTTATTCAGCTCACCACGCAATCATTTATCCAGTGGTGGCGCTGGTACTATGGGCTTTGGTTTGCCAGCTGCAATAGGCGTTCAGGTTGCGCGACCTGACTGCACTTCAGTCGTCGTATCCGGTGACGGTTCATTTATGATGAATGTTCAGGAATTAGGCACCATTCGCCGCTTTAAACTACCGGTGAAAATAGTATTATTAGACAACCAGCGATTAGGCATGGTTAAACAATGGCAAGAGTTATTTTTTGAAGAACGTTATTCAGAAACTAATTTAAGCGATAACCCAGATTTTGTTACACTAGCAAAAGCATTTGATATTCCTGCTTTAACAATCAATCAGGCAGATCAAATCGAGCAGGGGCTTGACCAGTTAATAAACAGCGATGGTCCATTCTTATTGCATGTGCAAATTGATGAAAAAGAAAATGTATGGCCATTAGTGCCGCCGGGCAAAGCAAACCACGACATGTTGGAAGGGGAAAAAGTATGACGCATACCATTAAACTTGAGGCAAATTCCAGACCAGAAGTAATGGAGCGAATCTTACGAGTCGTCCGTCATCGTGGTTTTAATCTGGAAGAAGTATTAATGAAGCAATGCCAGACAACCAATAGCACGAAAATCACGCTGAAAGTGTCAGGCGAGCGCCCTATTAGCAACTTAGAAAATCAACTCAATAAATTATACGATGTAGCTCAGCTTGAGTTACACCAGTCCACCGCAACAACTGGTTCAGCTGTTGCTATGAATGCGTAAATCAGGATAAGCAAATAATGAGCAAGACAAACTTCCCAGAACTAATTTGGTTTAACGGCAAAATCATCCCTTGGCAAGAAGCAACTGTGCATATTGTCTGTCATGCAATCCATTACGGTTCATCAGTTTTTGAAGGTGTTCGTTGTTACGATACACCAAAAGGTCCTGCAATTTTTCGTTTGCAAGAGCATACTCGCAGATTATTTGATTCCGCTAAGATTTACCGCTTTGATATTCCTTACACCGCAGATGAAATCAATCAGGGCTGTAAAGATATTGTTCGCGAAAATGGCTTTAAAAGTGCTTACCTGCGTCCGTTCGCATTTATGGGTGCGCACAATTTAGGTTTAAATCCACCTAAAGTCCCGTTAGAAACCTCAATTATTGCATTAAACTGGGGTTCATATTTAGGCGAAGAAAGCTTAGAACAAGGTGTAGACGCGGCGATCACCTCATGGAATCGCCTGGCACCGAATACAATGCCCACAGGTGCAAAAGCCGGCGGTAACTATTTATCTTCTATTTTAATTACAACAGAAGCTAAGCGTCATGGTTATGTAGAAGGCATAGGTTTAGACCAAAACGGCTGTATTTCTGAAGGTGCCGGTGAAAACATTTTTGTTGTGCGCGACGGCGTAATCAGTACACCGCCGACAACCAGCGGTATTTTGCCGGGTATTACCCGTAGTACTTTAATTACCTTAGCGGCAGAGCGTGGTTATACTGTTCGCGAACAAGCCATTCCGCGTGAAGCTCTGTATTTAGCGGATGAAGTATTTATGTGTGGTACTGCAGCCGAAGTTGTACCGGTTAGAAGTGTTGACCAAATTCAGGTGGGCAATGGTAAACGTGGTCCTATTACTGAAATGCTGCAAAAAGATTATTTTGGAATCTTCAACGGTACAACTGAAGATAAATGGGGCTGGTTAAGTTATATCAACGAATAGCCACCTCTGATTTGAACGAGTTAGCTGATGTTTAGTCAAAACTTTATCTGGAATATCAGATTACGGATAAAATCATAGGGCCAACACAAGCCGAGTTCAAGCTTTAAATATCAGCGAATGATTGCTGTATAGAGATAACCCTATGCAGCCAATCGAGATAACGAATTTATTTAAGCAGGCAAAAGCCTGCTTTTGCATTTAAAAATAAATGCAAAAATTGAATTGGAGAAGACAATGCCAAAACTTAGATCCGCAACAACCACCCAAGGCCGAAATATGGCAGGTGCACGTGCCTTATGGCGTGCAACGGGTATGAAAGATGAAGATTTCAGCAAACCAATTATCGCGGTTGCAAACTCATTCACTCAGTTTGTTCCGGGCCATGTTCACCTGAAAGACATGGGTCAGTTGGTTGCTCGTTCGATTGAAGCCGCAGGCGGTGTCGCCAAAGAATTTAATACAATCGCGGTTGATGATGGTATCGCTATGGGTCATGGCGGTATGCTTTACAGTTTGCCTTCGCGTGATTTAATTGCCGATTCAGTAGAATACATGGTTAATGCGCACTGTGCTGATGCATTAGTTTGTATTTCAAACTGTGACAAAATCACCCCGGGTATGTTAATGGCAGCAATGCGTTTAAACATTCCGGTTGTATTTGTATCAGGCGGTCCAATGGAAGCAGGTAAAACCAAACTGTCTGACCAAATCATTAAACTGGATTTGGTTGATGCCATGATTCAAGGCGCAGATCCAAAAGTATCAGACGAACAAAGTGAAGAAGTTGAACGTTCTGCATGCCCAACTTGTGGTTCATGCTCAGGTATGTTTACCGCTAATTCAATGAACTGTTTAACCGAAGCTTTAGGTTTATCCTTACCGGGCAATGGTTCATTATTGGCAACACACGCTGATCGTGAAGGTTTATTCAAACAAGCTGGTCAGCGCATTGTTGAGTTATGTACTCAGTACTATACCAATGATGACGATTCTGTTTTACCACGTAATATTGCCACCCGCGAAGCCTTCGAAAATGCAATGGCTCTGGATATTGCTATGGGTGGTTCAACCAATACTGTACTTCACTTATTGGCAGCCGCACAAGAAGGTGGCGTTGACTTCGATATGAATGCTATCGATCAAATGTCTCGCAGAATTCCAAACCTGAGCAAAGTCGCACCTGCTACTCAAAAATATCATATGGAAGATGTTCACAGAGCCGGCGGTGTAATTGGCTTATTAGGTGAACTAAACCGCGCCGGTTTACTTAACCAAAATGTAAATCATATTTTAGGCGGTAAGTTGACCGATGTTCTGGCTAAATGGGACATCGTAGTGACCCAAGATGAAGCCGTTAAAACCTTCTATTCAGCAGGTCCTGCCGGTATCCGTACCACTAAAGCTTTCTCTCAGGATTGCCGCTGGCCAAGTTTAGATGACGACCGTGAAAATGGTTGTATTCGTAGCAAAGAACATGCATACAGCCAAGATGGTGGTTTGGCCGTATTAGACGGTAACATTGCTGTTGATGGTTGTATTGTTAAAACTGCCGGGGTAGATGAAAGCATTCTAAAATTTACCGGTCCGGCTGTGGTATTTGAAAGTCAGGAAGATGCGGTTGAAGGTATTTTAGGTGACAAAGTTAAAGCCGGTGATGTGGTTGTAATTCGTTATGAAGGCCCTAAAGGCGGTCCGGGTATGCAGGAAATGCTTTATCCGACAACTTTCTTAAAATCTAAAGGTTTAGGTAAAGACTGTGCTTTAATTACAGATGGTCGATTCTCTGGCGGTACTTCAGGTTTATCAATTGGTCACGTATCACCGGAAGCGGCGAGCGGCGGTACCATAGGTCTGGTTGAAAATGGCGATATGATAGCTATCGATATTCCAAACCGAACCATTGAATTAGAAGTTGCTGAAGATGTGTTAGCTGAGCGTCGTTTAGTGCGTGATTCAAAAGGTTGGAAACCTGAAAACCGTGAACGTGAAGTGTCATTTGCGTTGAAAACATTTGCAATGTTTGCAACCAGCGCAGATAAAGGTGCAGTAAGAGACCGCAGCAAGTTAGAGGACTAATCTAACTTATACTTCCGAATTTGGGGCTAATATCAGTGTTAGCCCCAACTCATATAAACGCTTATCTAAAATTTTGGTACATTTAACCATGACAGACTCAGAACAGCATTTAAGCGCACAGGATTATTTACGCAAAATCTTAGTCGCGCCTGTTTACGATGTCGCTAAAAATACAGACCTGAACTATCTGGGATCTTTATCTCATCGTTTACAGCACGACGTTTGGTTAAAACGAGAAGACCAACAACCAGTCAAATCGTTTAAATTACGCGGCGCCTATAACAAAATAGCCAACCTTTCAGACGACGCCAAAAACCGAGGGGTCATTACCGCATCTGCGGGTAATCATGCCCAAGGTGTTGCCCTATCAGCCAATAAAATGCAGGTAAAAGCCACCATTGTGATGCCAGAAACCACGCCGGATATTAAAGTGGATGCAGTACGCAATTTTGGCGGTGACTGGGTTGATATCATCTTAATTGGACGCAGCTTTGATGTCGCCAGCAATCATGCTCAGGAACTGGCAATCGACCATGGTTATACCTATGTTCCGCCGTTTGATGATGAAGATGTGATCGCTGGTCAAGGCACCATAGCCAAAGAGCTGTTTGATGCCAAGCGTGATTTAGATATGGTTTTTGTAGCGGTTGGCGGTGGCGGTTTAGCGGCCGGTATCGCAGTTTATTTAAAGCAGCTTAAACCTAATATCAAAATTATTGCTGTAGAGTCAGACGAGTCGGCCTGCCTTAAAAAAGCACTTGAATGTGGTGAACGCACACCTTTGGATCAAGTCGGCATTTTTGCGGACGGCGTGGCCGTAAAAATTATAGGTGAAGAAACCTTTCGTCTCTGTCAGCAATATGTTGACGAAGTCATTACTGTAAACAGTGATGAGATCTGTGCTGCAATTAAAGATACTTTTGATGATACCCGAGCGATTGCAGAGCCTGCGGGTGCTTTATCGGTAGCCGGTATCAAAAAATGGTTAAGTCAAAATAAACCAGAGAAAAAACTGCAAATTGGCGGCATTTTATGTGGTGCGAATATTAATTTCCACACGCTAAGATATGTGTCAGAACGTGCTGAATTAGGTGAGAAAAAAGAGGCCATTATCGCAGCCACGATTCCTGAGAAAAAAGGCGCTTTCCGTCATTTTTGTGAAACACTGGCGGGCAGAACCATTTCTGAATTTAACTACAGATATGCCCCTGCAGATAATGCCCATGTATATGTTGGCCTAAAATTACGTCAGGCCGATCAGGAGCTACCTGAAGTACTGGCTGAACTTAAAAAGCATCATATTGAAGGCTTTGATTTATCCGATAACGAAGCAGCAAAAATGCATGTTCGTCATATGGTTGGTGGCCGGGTTCAGAATTTGGAAAATGAGCGCATTTTTAGTTTTGTATTCCCAGAATATCCGGGGGCACTGATGAGCTTTTTAAATACCTTAGGGACACAATGGAATATTACCTTGTTCCACTATCGCAATCATAGTGCTGCCAGTGGCATGGTGCTGGCGGGTTTTGATGTGCCTGAGAATGAACTGGAAGACTTACATCAACACTTAGACCAAATTGGTTACCAGTATACAGATGAAACCGCCAACCCGGCTTATCATTTTTTCCTGAAAAGCTAAATTCGATTTTAGATTTTAGATTTTAAAACCTAGCCTGAACCAATACGAAAAAAGCGAGTGAATACTCGCTTTTTTATTTATGGTTAACAACCAAAGACTACAAATGTTTAGCTAAAAACGTTTCAATCTCCTGAAGTAATTTAAGGCGGGATTTTTCATAAATCAGATGATGGCCTTCATCTTCCAACTCAACTAACTTGACATCTTTATCTTCATCATCCAACTCATCATAGATGTCATCAGACTGCTCAAATGGCACCACCTTATCTCTTTCACCATGAATGAGTAAAACAGGTGCCTTAAACTGTTTAGCAAAGTTAATTGGTGAAATATTCTCTAAAAATTCATCTGTATTTTGCTTATCCATCATAGATTTTTCCCAATAAGAAATCACCCAATGGTCACTGCCATATTGGCGCTTTTCAGTATCCAGCATTTCCTCCAGATCGCTCACCCCGGCAATGGATACTACACACTGATATTTATCCGGTGTATAGGCCCCACCGGCCAGCGCAGCATAACCACCATAACTGGCGCCTAAAATACATACTTTGTCTTTATTAACTAAGCCAGTACCAATATAGTGATCAACAGCATCCGTTAAATCATGTTGCATTTTACCGCCCCACTCACCATAACCGGCAATAATATGATCAGCACCAAAACCATCAGAGCCTCTAAATTGTGGCTGAATAACCAAATAACCCCGACTTGTTAAAAATTGAGCAAGCCAGTCAAACCATACTCTGTCATAAGATTTAGGGCCGCCATGTGGCATTAAAATGGTGGGCAGATTCTTTTTCTCTTTCACTTTGGGGTAAGTCAGCAAGGTTGGAATGGTTAACCCATCTCGCGCTTTAAATGAGCTGACTTCAATCGGGTTATAATCTTCAGGGGTAAAGTTTGGCCATTTAGCAGCTAAAGGTTGAAACTGATTATTTGCAAATAAAATATAATTGCCGACTACTTCAGGCCCATCTACTAAAAAAACAATGTTTTTCCAGTCAGGTGTATAATCGGCAATGGTAAACGTGTGATCCGGCATGGCGGCAATAATAGCTTCATAAGTTGCCTGCGTCTTTTTATCAAAAAACTGATAACTGGGACGAAATCCAGAATACTGAATCCCATATACAACCCGGAACGTATCAGATAAAACAGACTCAACATCTGCATCTTTTTTAGTAAACAAAGGCCCTGTGATTTTGGCATCGGTTAATGACATTGTGTAATAGTTTTTACGCCCTGAATCATCATACATAGTCATCACTATGCTTTCTCTATCCGGCGTTAAACCAACAAAAGCCTTGTGACGGATTTCGGTTTCTTCAGTAAACAGATCAACCCACTCATCGTCTCGCCTGATTTGTAGCCGGTGTAAGTTTTTGGCATTATTATAGCGTTCCTGAACCAACAGCTCACCGTCTTCATCAACAAAAAAATCAATCGCGTCATGCGTTCCCATAGTCACCCGGCGTGGTTCTCTTTTAGCTTCCGGGTTTACTGACATCAGGGTATAAACGGGATCGACTCTATCATCACCATAAAGTGCCGGCATTAATAACTTACCATCCTCCTTGCGAATACCAATGACACTGCCCAAACTGGTCTGGCCCATGTACACACCATAACCCGGGGTTAATAATTGTCGGATTTCTTTTTCTTTAATATCGTAGAGAAAAGCGGTACTGACATTATGACGGCCTTTAAAACGCGGCAGGCTCATATATTCAGAGACTCTGAGAATGAGCCTGTCTTTATCCAGAAAATAGACACCATGCGGGTCAATCTCCGAGAGCTTAATCGAGCCAATGATTTTGTCAGTTTTAATATCTTTAGTGACCAGATAATCTTTATCGCCTTTTGTATAACGGTAAGCGTAGCGGCTGCCATCCGGCGAAATACTCATCATACTGGCTTCAGGTAAAGCCGCGTAACTATCAAGTGGTGGGGGATTTTTTGCATTGGCAATAGCCGAATACAAAATACATAAAAGCAGCATTAAGCGCTGAAAAATAGAATTTATTTTCATTTTTACTTTTCCGTAATGAAGGTTTTATTTTAATTTCGTTGCAAATCAGTTTTGGCAGGACGTACATAACTTATATACCCGTGCTACTTCAAGATGAAAAAATGGCCAGTGGATAGGTAAGATGACAGGCGCTGATATCAAATATAAGCGCCTGTCATATTTTTACATATGCTTTTGCAAAAACGCATCCACTTCCTGGAGCAATTTTAAGCGGGATTCCTTACTGGCAAGCTGATCCCCTTCACCTTTAATGGTCACAAACTCAACATCTTTATTTGCTTTTTTAAGTGCATCATTCATAGCAACCGATTGCTTGTACAGTACCAACTGATCATACAAACCATGTACCAGTAGCACAGGTGCAGACATCTGTTTAGCTAAGTGAATCGGAGATATCGACTTTAGACTTTTGCGATTACCGGCTTGCTCCAGCATAAATTTTTCCCAATAATAAACAATCGAGCTTTCTTCTCTGTGCTCATAAGTTTCATCCGCAAGCATTTCTTCCAGATCGCTCATTGCATTGATTGCAATCACACAGCTAACTTGGTTTGCTGTATCTATACCGCCCATCAGAGCGGCATAACCCCCATAGTGCTGACCAGCTATACACACCTTATCTTTATTAACCGAACCGGCTTTAACAAAATGGTTAACTGCATCCGTTAAATCATCCTGCATTTTTCTGCCCCACTGACCATAGCCGGCTTTAATATGGGCTTCACCAAAACCGTCTGAGCCCCGGAATTGAGGTTGAATGACCAGGTACCCACGACTGGCAAAATATTGCACTAACCAGTTAAAGCCGGCACTGTCATACTCCTGCGGACCTGGATGCGCCAGTAATATAGTAGGCAAATTAGTTTTTTCTTTAGCTTTGGGGTAAGTCAATAAAGTTGGAATGCTTAACCCGTCCCGCGCTTTATATTCAGTCACTTCTATTGGGTTAAATTGCTCTGCCTGTATTTGTGGTCTGGCATCACCTAATGAGATAAATTCATTGTTTGAAAACAGTAAATATTGGCTGACCACTTCAGGGCCTTCAATATGAAATACAATATCTTTCCAACCCGGATGAAAATCAACAATGGTTAACGCATGTTTGTCAGGTAAAGCATTTTTAATCGCTTCATAGGTTGCGGTTTGCTTTTGATCAAAAAACGCATAGCTTGGATAAAAGCCTGCATATTCAACCCCATAAACTACGCGTTGAATGTCGGTCAGGGCTTTTTCTATATCAGCGCCCGGCTTGCTCAAAACCGGACCATTAATTTTGCCATCAGCTAAAGCCAGAGTGTAATAATTTTTATTGCCGGATTCACCATAGTCCAGAAACACCAGCTTTGTACGATCAGGTGTCAGGCCAACAAATTCTTTCTTAAGTTCAGGGGTAGCTTCACTGAATATTTCAACCCATTCATTATCTTTTCGTACTTCAATACGATGCAAATCCTTCTCATCGCTAAACAGTTCCTGAACTAATAACTCACCATCAGCATCTACAAAAAAATCGATTGAATCGAGCTCGCTGCGAGAGGCTGGTCTGGCACTACGTTCACCAGACAAGTCGACAGCCATTAAAGTTAATTTATGCGCACCGGTCTGCTTTCTATTCGTTTCAGGCCGCTTATAATAGGCTGGCATCAGAATTTTATTTTCGTCAGCCTGCAAACCGACAATTCGGCTATAGTCCGCATCTAAAATTGCCTGGCCGGGTTTAATCCCACCCTGCTCGCCTTTTAAAAAGCTTCTGACCTCTTCACCTTCTAAATCAGAGCCAGCAACCCCTTTTTCAGCTTTCAGTAACTGACGGATCTTTTTCGATTTGAGATCGTATAAAAAAGCAGCGCCCACTTTTGAACGGCGACTAGACTGATAGGCTTTCAGCACAATGCGGTTATTGTCGATAAAAAATAAATCACTTGGATTCAGTTCACTCACATCGGCTGCACTTAACAATTCACCGGAGGTCAAATCCATAATAACCAAATAATCTTTATCTTCCTGAATATAACGATATGCTGATAGTTTTCCGTCAAGTGAAACCCGAGCTAAACTTACCTCAGGCAAAGCCGCGTAGCTCTCGACAGAAGGTAGTTTATTCGCATGGGCAGAAGAAACCCAGCTAACAAACAATATCAATGATGTTAATAGTTTGACAAATGAAGACAAAATCTACGTCCTTATAATATTGTATTACTAAATAATAATTGTTAATTAAAACACATTTGGCATACAAAGTCATTACATTCACACCGGTAGCTTTAACCAAGAATTAATTAAAATCAAAAACTATCTTAAGGGGCATCACATTAGCCGGGATCTGTCCTTGCAATTAAATAAACTTACCTGTAAAAAACTATTTAAACGCTATATTTATAACAAAGATAACAACAGGGTTTATGGATGGCCGAATTACCGTTAAAAACCAGTGCTAGAAGCCTGTTCGCTTGGCAGCGAAAAATTGCGGTAATGATAGGGTTATTTGTTGTATTTTGTGTCAGTGTCTGGAGCTTTATTCTGCTGCATAGTGCTAACTCTCAATATCAGCAAATTGTGGAGCTGGTATTAAGCCAGCAAGCAAATATTGATAAAACGTATCTAAAGCAATCCCTTTCTCAAATTGACGGTATTACAGATATTATCGATCCGCTTACCGGACAAACCGAGCAAATCAATGCCAGTGGTTGGATGGATTGGAAAAATACCACGTCCACCTTTCAATTAGCCACAGGTCTAAAGTTTCAAGTTCAGTATGTCATTTTAGCCACCCATCAGTTGCTACTGGTCTTTACTCTACTCTGTCTTTTTTGGTTAATCGCATTATTTGTTTTATGGTCAATTGGCCGGATTACGGAAAAAAAACTCTCAGCACTTGAACGAAAAGCACGACGGTTACAAATCGCAAGTCGAAATGAAGTCGATAAACACCCAAGCCTATTTACTGTATTAGATAATTTATTAGACGAGCTGACCTGGTCCAGACAGGAGCAAAGCCGGGTTGATAAATTTATCCGCATTCAGACCTTTTTAGATCCGGAAACCGGGATTGGCAACCGTGTCTATTTCAATAACAGGCTGGAAGCTTTATTAAATATTGAAGAGCAAATAGAGCAAGGTGTCGTAATTGGCATCCGGATAAACGGACTAAACGAAATTGACGAGAAACATGGACAAGCTCAAGCGCTGGAAGTATTAAGCCAGTTTACTAATATTACACAGCAAGCTTTGCAAAGATATAACCATGCAATTTTTGCCCGTTATTCACAAAATGATTTAGCCATTTTAATTGCCAATATCTCAATCCGGGAAATTGAGCAGCTATGCAACCACCTGGTTCGCTCACTCAATCATGTCAGAGTTCCGGAAAAAACAGATGTAGATAATTTATATCATATGGGCGTAGCCACCTTTTGCTCGGGAAATCAACTGGCTCAAGTATTGCGCGAAGTGGATATGGCCATCCGTAGTGCAGAGCTTCAGGGACCAGCCAGTTGGTTTATGTTTGAGGAAGAAGACAGTGTAAAAACCATGACAATGGGCTCGCTGCAATGGCGCACGCTGCTTGAAAACCGGTTAAGCAGAGAAGAGTTTTTGATAAGCTTTCAGGCCGTGATGAAAATATCACCTTATCAGATTCATCATCAGGAGCTACTGGTTCAGCTACAAGACAATCAGGGCAAAGTTTTACCAAACAATTTATTTATGCCAATGGCACATAAATGCGGACTAGCCGTTAAAATCGATCAGCAAATTATCACTAAGCTTTATCAGCAATTAGCGCAAACAGACAATCCGGTATTGACCAGTATTAATTTAAGCACCGATGCCTTATTAGACAAATCATTTCGAACTTGGTTTACATCCATTCTGGCGCAAGATCCTAAGTTTGCCGCTCAGATTATTGTGGAAATCAGTGAGCATGCCGTGGTAAATCATTTAGATGATTTAAGCTTTTTTACGCAGCAGTTGGATAATCTTTCAACTCATGTTCTGATCGATCAGGTTGGTCAGTATGTGACTGCATCAAATTATATAAAACAACTGCCAATTCGTTATTTAAAACTGCATCCCAGCATAGTGAAAAACATTCATAATAAAAGCGAAAATCAACTGTTTATCCGAAGTTTGCAAGGCACCTGCGCCGGAACAGGGATTAAAATATTCGCTTATGGTGTTGAAACAGTAGAAGAATATCAGGAAATAAAACACCTTGGGCTGGCCGGCATTCAGGGTAGCTACAATCAATTTAACATCAGCTAATCTTGTTGGTTTTGCTTAATAATTCAGCTTTTTAAGATAACCTTGCGGCAGTAAACCTCTTTGCTCAAACCCTCGCCAGCCTTGCAAGCCACCGGTATGCACGGCAACTAGCCGACTATTGTGATTAAATGCACCGGCTTTAATGGCTTCAAATACAGCAAACATCATTTTGCCCGTATAAACCGGGTCGAGTAATATTTGATATCTGTGATAAAACTCAGCAATAAAATCCAGCAGCTCAGGTTTAATTTTGCCAAATCCCCCAAAATGCGCATGACACCATAGATGATAGTCTGGCAAAACCTGTGATTGTTTCGCCCGGAAATACACTTGCTCAATTTCTGCCTGTAAATATTCAGCTTTAGCCAGTGCCGCTACCCCAATTACTTTTTGTCCCGCTTGTAACTGACACAGTACACCGGTTAAGGTAGTTGCACTGCCCACCGGACAAATAATATGGCTAAAATCAACGTCAATTTCGGTGACCAGTTCGCCAATGCCTTTTATGCCCAGCTCACCAAATCCTCCTTCGGCGATAATTTGAGCCGTTGGAAACCGTTGCTGCAAACCCAATAAAAAATCAGCCTGATGTTTTTGCCGATATGTTTGCCTGTCGATACACTCAATCGTCATACCTTGTTGCAGACAATCCTGCAGGGTTAGATTGTTCGGATCGATAAAATCGGCACGAACCAAAGCATGTACCGGACGGTTAAAATATTTCCCCGCATAAGCCAGAGCATGTAAATGATTGCTGTATGCCCCGCCAAAAGAGACTATGGGCGCATTAGAAACTGATTCAAAGTAATATTTGAGCTTACGCCACTTATTACCGGATAATTGGGGATGAATTAAATCATCTCTTTTTAGCCAGAGCTTAACCTGATTTTCGGTCAGATGACTAATATCAATAGCTTGTAATGGACTGGGTAATTTAAACACTGAATACCTGAGCTAAATAAAAATAATATAAAGTTAAAAAATAAGTTATTGTATTAAATGCTCAATTTACTTGTGTATAAACAAACTGTAATACTATTATTTGTCTAAAAAACTGCATAGAATACCCTTTGGTTTTATCTGCTAATAGTCTCAATAACGAATATCTATAAGGTGCTATGGTTGCTATTATAAAACAACTAGCCGACAAATTTCGCGCTAACAAACCGGCTCAGTATACCGCAAGCCTCATGATGAATGGCTCCGGCTTTTTTTTGTTAATTTATAAAAAAGGCCATAAGCAACCGGTTTATTCTAATCAGGTTCAGATTCAGGACTATCAAAACTGGCAATCGTCATTAAACCAGTTTCTTCAACATCCAATGTTAAAACAAGCCGTGCTGAATATTGTATTGCCAAGTGAGCAGTACCAACTCTTGGTTGTGGATCGCCCGAATGTCGACGACGAAGCCCTGCCACAAGCGATTCGTTATTCAGCAAAAGATTATTTAGCGGCTAAACTGGAAGATGTCGCCATCGACTATTTTGATATACCCATTCAGATTTTTGGCCAGGATAAAGTCAATTTAGTTGCGACTAAGCTTAATTTTTTACAGCCGTTAATCAAAATCTGCTTGCGCCACTGTCTTAGAATTCACCGAATTTCAATTGATGAGCTGGCTTATCAGGATTTATTCACTGATGACAAAGATGCATCCATGTTAGTGATCCATCAGCCGAATGAAGAACTATTAATGCAAATTGTAAAATCCGGGCAACTTTGTTTTTTCCGTCGGATTCGAGGCTATAGCAAGTTAGATGAATATACGGATTTTGAAATCAATCAAGGTGCAGCCGATAGTTTGAGTATAGAGATCCAACGTTCTTTAGATTATTTTGAAAGTCAGTTGCGCCAGGCACCGGTAAAGCGCATTTATGTATCCGTCAGCTCAGAGTTAGAAAGCTTATTAATTGATAAAATTGGCGAAAATTTTTCAATGCCGGTCCTGCCAATGAAAAACCGGGTTGCAGATGAACTGCCTGAAAAAGCAGAACGGGTACATGGCTTTTATCCGGCTGTAGGCGCCGTGCAAGAGCTACTCAGGGATGCTGAATCATGAAGCATAATATCAACTTTTATTTTGATGAATATAAACCTAAAGTTCAGCTGCTGACTTTTACTAACTTATTGATTGCCTGTGTATTCATGATATTTTTAGTTGGCTGTGTATCGGCTTATACACATCACCTTTCCAAACAGTCAGCACAGCAGTTAAAAAAGATGCAGCAAACTGTATCGAATAAAAAAATTCTGGTGGCTGAATTTGAAACAGCACTTAAAGACAGAAAACTTGATCCTAAACTAACGGCTCTGGTGGCTGAACTGCAAAATAAAATTCAGATTAAACAACAAATTATGCAACAAATTGAGCGGGTCACAGAGAATCAAAAATCTGGGTACTCAATCCTGATGTCTGATATTGCGGGTACGATTCCGCAAGGGATATGGCTAACCGGCATAAACTTCAGTGATGATGAGATTGCACTGACGGGGTTGAGCAAGCAAGCGCATCTGCTGCCACAATGGCTGCAAAATTTAGGGCAATCTGATTATTTTCGCGATCAGGAATTTGAACAAATGGAATTGTTAAACCAGTCAGAGCAAAACCTAACTCAGTTTCAGGTTGTCAGCACTCATTCTGCCGGGGAAAATCCATGATTTCAGAGCAAGCCGACGCTCGCATTAGGCTATACAACGACAGGTTTGCCAAACTAAACCAGAGAGAAAAAATTCTGGTGAGCATCACCTGTTTGTTCAGTATTATTTTGTTAGGTTTTAGTTTATTAATTGACCCGGATTTAATGCAAGTTCAGGACAACCATAAGCAATTAAAGACACTGCAAACGGAGCTTAGCCAGTTAGAAACCAGTGAAGATGAGTATACCAAAGCACTTCAGATTGATATCAACTTGCCGCTAAACCAGCAAATTCAGCAACTTGAACAAAAACTCATGCGGGCTGACAAAAATATTGCAGCCGTCAGCGATCAACTAGTCAATGCGAAACAAATGAGCCAGATGCTGGAAGCCATGTTAAGCCAGACAGATACGCTCAAGTTAATTAAACTTAGCGCTTTACCTGCGGAAAATTTATTATCAAAACAGGAGCAGCCGCAGGATACGCAAACCAGTGCACCGCAAATATCAACCAAAAAACCTGAAATTGGCTTATTTAAGCAAGGCATAGCTTTAACCATAGAAGGTAGCTATCCGGCAATTTATCAATTTTTACAGCAGGCAGAGCAATTGCCATGGCGTTTTTACTGGCGAAAATTTAACTATCAAGTGACACAGTATCCACTCGCTCAGCTAGAGCTTGAGATAATCACTTTTAGTTTAACCGAAGGGTTTGTTGGATTATGACGATACATTCTAAATTCCGGGTGGCTCTGATTAGTGTGTTAATGCTTGCGGCTTGCTTATCCTTACCGATTCAAGCTCAGCCTTTAGCCAAAGATCCAACTCGCCCCGCAGATAGACAACCCAAGGACCATTCAGAGGCAGCAGAAGGTAAAATAGCCGCCAGTTGGGTTTTACAAGCGGTGACTTATACGCGTCAGCATCAAAGTGCGATCATCAACGGCCACCATTATCGGGCTGGACAATGGTTAAACAAACAAGTAAAACTGCACCAAGTCTTGCCTGATTCGGTTATTTTAGTAGTTAACGATAAAAAGCAAACTTTAACTCTGCGCGACATTAAAATTAAAACTGAAGTGAACGGAGCATTTAACTAAATGCATAGGCTCAATAAAACAAATCCATTTAATCTAACTTTCATTACTAAGTGCATTGCTGTCAGCCTTTTAATCGGCCTGACTGGCTGCCAGTCAACTCAGTTAAATCCACAAATTGAGCAAAGTCTGAACGAAACAAGCAACAGCACAGAGCAACCAAAAGAAGAAGCGATTCCGGCTCAGGTGTTAGCCGATCTGGTCCCTCAGTTCACTGAACTTAACGCTGATCAGCAATTGCCCGAAAAAAGATATGATATTGATACCAACCAAGTCCCGGTTGGCGCTTTTTTTCAAAGCCTGGTTCAGGATACACAGCTCAATGTTGTGGTTCACCCCAAAGTAACAGGTCAAATCAGCCTGACTTTAAAAGGGGTTAGTCTACCCGAAGTCATTGAAGTGGTATCAGACATGTATGGATATGATATTCAACTTAAAGGTCGTTTATTGCAGGTGTATCCGGCAGGTATGCGCACTGAAACCTTCTCTGTAAATTATCTTGCGATGCAACGAAATGGTATTTCATATACCTCGATTCAGTCTGGCGGGGTGACCAATGGCAGTAATAACCAGAATAACAATGGTTATGGCCGTTCAAACCAGTCTGGAAATTCAAGTTCCAGCTTAGGTTTTACCGGTCAGCAATATGACAATAATAATGGTTATGGGTCAGGTAATTTATTAAATAACGGTACCCGAATTGTATCGTCTAATAAAAACAGTTTTTGGGATGATTTAAGCAATGCACTGCAAAGTTTGATTGGAGAAGGTGAAAAACGCAATATTATTGTTAATCCGCAAGCCGGTTTGGTCACGGTTCGTGCATTACCGGAAGAGCTCAGAAGTGTTCGTTCATTTTTGCAGGCAACAGAGCAGCAAATGCAGCGTCAGGTTATTCTTGAAGCAAAAGTCATAGAAGTCAGTTTAAGCGATGGTTATCAGCAAGGTATTCAGTGGGATGCGATTTTAGGCAAACTGGATTCCACTGAATTTGGCAGTACAAGAACCGGCGCATCAGTGGGCAACATCATTAGCAATACACTCGGTGGGGTCACAAACATTACGTTTAATAATGGTGATTTTAGCGGCGTATTACAGCTTTTAAAAACACAGGGCAATGTACAAGTATTATCCAGCCCGAGACTAACCGCTGCCAATAATCAAAAAGCCGTGATCAAAGTGGGGACAGATGAATATTTTGTAACCAATGTATCCACTACAACAGTCACAGGCACAGCCACAACCTCTTCTCCAAATATCGAACTTGAACCTTTTTTCAGTGGTATCGCTTTGGATGTAACACCTCAAATTGATTCTGCCGGCAGTGTCATTCTCCATGTTCACCCTTCGGTGATAGATACCAGTGAGCAAGTTAAAGTGGTGACCTTAAATGAGCAGGATTTCACACTGCCACTTGCGCAAAGTAACGTGCGTGAATCCGATACCATTATCAAAGCCAATTCAGGTGAAATTGTTGTAATTGGTGGTTTAATGCAAACCATCACCAATGATAAAAATTCAAGTGTGCCACTGTTAGGTGATATTCCAGGGGTCGGTAAACTATTCAGCTCCATTTCTCAGGAAACCCAGAAAAAAGAACTGATCATTATGATAAAGCCGACGGTCATCGGACAGGATACCTGGCAAGACCAAAGACAGCGTTCATCTGAGTTGCTGAAACAGTGGTACCAGTAGAGATTAGCCCATGTATTTATACCATTATGGTTTACGTGAATTACCTTTTACCCTGACGCCCAATACTCAGTTTTTTCTGGGGCTGCCAAGCCACCATGAAGCACTGCAAACTTTATTAACCGCGCTAAAAATGGGTGAAGGTTTTATCAAAGTAACAGGTGAAGTCGGCACTGGTAAAACCCTGTTATGTCGTAAATTGATGAATGATATCACTGAAGAATTTACAACAGCCTATATTCCCAACCCTTATTTAAAACCGGATGAGTTGCGCATCGCGGTTGCACAGGAACTTGGCATTGACTGTAAGCAAATTAATCCTGCCAATCTGACGCAGGAAATTCAGCAGGCGCTGATGGATATTTCCGCGCAAGGAAAATCTCTGGTTCTGATTCTTGATGAAGCTCAGGTGTTACCGGATGAAAGCCTGGAAGTACTCAGGTTATTTACCAATTTGGAAACAGAAAGTCGTAAACTGATGCAAATTGTCTTATTTGCTCAGCCAGAGTTAGATATCCGTCTGGCACAACACAACATGCGCCAGATTAAGCAACGTATTACCTTTTCTTTTAATTTGCAGGCACTCAACCAAACTCAGGTACAGCCATACTTACACCATAGAATGACCATTGCCGGTTATAGTGGCATGCCGGTATTTTCAAAGCCGGTTTGCAACGCGTTATATAAAGCTTGTTTTGGCACACCCAGAATCCTCAATATTTTGGCGCATAAATGTTTAATGCTGGCGTATGGTGAAGGAAAACAAGAAGTTGAGCTTAAACATGTCAAAGCAGCCATCAAAGATACAGATGGCAAACCGGATGACAGTGCATACAATAAAAAATTATTAAACAATGCAGCGCTGTTAGCGTCTGTCAGCATCTCTATTATTATTGTGATCCTGATATTGAATCAGTTTGTATTTGGGGAAATCTAAATGAGCGTAATTAACCAAATGCTTAAGGATCTGGATAACAGACAGCATCAGCCGCAAACTGAAAAAACCGCTTACCCAAAAATTGATGATGGTGCAGGGATACCTGAAAATAATGCAAAGAAAAAATTTGCATTGGGTTTTGCATTGCTGGTATTAATGGCTTTAGCGCTGACTTGGTCTCTTGACTTATTTGGTTTAAAGCCGCGCTTGTTTGACTCAGGTACTGCGCCAGAAACTGAGACAAGGATACAGGCTCCCGTCACCCAGATTCCTAAAAAATTAGAACAAGCGGCTAAAACCGATAAGAAAAACCTGGTTTTGGCTCAGCAAATTGAAACTCAGGCGTTATCGACAGCCGGACAATCCGAACAAAGCGAGCTAGCATTCAGTCAGGATAAAGCCGAATCGACCGCGCAATTAACCAATAATCAAACTGCAGAACAGCCTGATCCCTTAGCACAAAGCAAAGCGCAAACCATTAATGCAGCTCAACCCAGCGTTCAAACGACTCAACAGAGCGAACCGGTTAAATCATTACAAGCAACTGACAATAAACCGACTGTACAACCTAAGCAAACTCAGCCCGTTTCAGATAACCGTGCAGACGCTTACCTTGCAATTCAGCCCACTCAGGAATCAAGTGAAGACATTGCTAAAACCCGACTCAATCAGGCCAAAGCTTTGCTAAACAAAGGACAATTTGTGCAAGCAGAGCAATTGTTACAGACAGCTCTGAGCTTAGACCCTCAATTACATTCAGCGCGAATTACCCTAATGAGTATTCGCTACGGTGAACAAAACTATCCGGCTGCACTGGCGATATTACAACAAGGTATTCAGGCTTACCCAGAGCACCTGCCCTATCGTTTACTGGCCGGTCAAATTTTGCTGGAGATTAATCAGCCTCAGGTAGCCTGGAACCTGATAAAAACGCAAACGCCAGAACCCGCTTTAAATACTCAGTTTTATCAGTTTAAAGCCAGTTTGGCACAGCAACTTGAATACTGGTCTTCAGCACTTGAAAACTGGCAGATTTTATTAGAACTTTCACCAAATCAGGCTAAATGGCAATTAGGTGCCGCAATTTCAGCTGAAAAAAATCAACTGATAGCGCAAGCCATTACGCATTATCAGACAGCACTTAACCTGGGTGGACTTAGCCCGGCATCACAAGCATTTGCCCAACAGAAAATCGTGAGGCTGACACCATGATGAAACCTAAATTAAAAAAACGTCTCGGTGATCTGTTAGTCGAAGAAGGCATAATAACAGAAGGCCAGTTAACTCAGGCACTGTCTCAACAAAAACAATCCGGCAGAAAACTGGGGGCAACTTTAATTGAATCCGGTGCCATTTCGGAGCGTCAGTTATTAACCTTTTTGGCGCAACAATTAAATGTGCCCTACTGGGATATTTCACAAAAACGTATTGCACCTGAACTGGTTCAGAAATTGCCTGAAGTTCAGGCAAGACGTAATCGAACCCTGTTATTAGAAGAAAACGATAAAACCTATACCGTTGGGATGAGCGATCCGGCAGATATTAATGCCATTGATGCAATTTCAGCGCTGCTCACCGATAAGAACATTCAAATTGTTGCAGTTCGTGAAAGCCAAATACTCGAAGCTTTTGACAGCCTTTACCGCCGAACCGCAGATATTCAATCATTCGCATCTCAGTTAGAAACTGAATATAACGAAACGGATGATTTTGATTTAACGAATTTTGCCAGTGCAGGTGACGAAGAAGAAGCTACAGTTGCCAAACTACTGAATACCATTTTTGAGGATGCGGTACAGGTTAAAGCGTCGGATATTCATATTGAACCGGATGAACATGCACTCAGAATACGTCAGCGGGTTGATGGTGTCTTACAGGAATCTGTTTTAAACGAAGCCAGAATTGCTCAAGCTCTGGTTTTACGGTTAAAACTGATGGCCGGCCTGGATATTTCAGAAAAGCGACTGCCACAGGATGGGCGCTTTAATATCCGGATTCGCGGAAAAAGTATTGATATCCGGATGTCCACCATGCCGATTCAAAACGGAGAATCGGTTGTTATGCGTTTATTGGATCAGTCTGGCGGTGTATTATCACTTGAACAAACCGGCATGCCGGATGATATTCTGACTAGGGTCAGAAATGTCATTAAACGTCCACACGGTATGATACTGGTTACCGGACCAACCGGCTCAGGTAAAACAACCACCTTATACGGTGCACTGAGTGAACTCAACCAATCCAGCCATAAAATCATTACAGTTGAAGATCCGGTCGAATATCGTCTGCCCAGAATCAATCAGGTTCAGGTGAATCCCAAGATAGACCTGTCATTTGCGAACGTATTACGAACGGCACTGCGTCAGGACCCGGATATTATTATGGTGGGTGAAATGCGGGATACGGAAACCGTTGAAATCGGATTAAGAGGCGCTTTAACCGGCCACTTAGTGCTTTCGACACTGCATACCAATGATGCTATCAGCAGTGCGATTCGTTTAATTGATATGGGTGCCCCGGGGTATCTGGTCGCCAGTTCGCTGCGTGCGATTATGGCACAAAGACTTATTCGAAAAGTCTGTGACGACTGCAAAGTTGAACATCAACCGGAACCACACGAAAGAGTCTGGTTAACCGGTATTGGAAAAATGGATATGAGCCAGCAACATTTTGTTGAGGGCAAAGGCTGCCAGTCCTGTAACCATATAGGTTATCGAGGCCGAATTGGTGTGTTTGAGTTTCTTGAGCTCGATGAAGACATGATGAATGCCTTAAAGCGCGATGATACTGAAAGTTTTGCGCATTTTGCCCGGCTCAGTCCGCATTATCGCAGCCTGGCATCGGCTGCACTTGAGTATGCCAAAGCCGGCGTTACTACGGTTTCAGAGGTATTAAAACTAGTAGAAAATATTGCCGAGTTGGATAAATATGCCAAACAGGCACTTGCGGTAGAGGAAAACTAACTTATGGCAAATTTTTCATATAAAGGAAAATTAGCCGGACAAGATGTGGATGGCATGATTGAGGCGCTCAATGAAGCCGCTGCTGCGGATAATCTGCAAAAACGAAATATAGTGCCAATTAAAATTACCGCTATCAGTGACAGCAAAAAGCAAGCCGCCAGTCAGCTCAATATCAGCGATTTTTTTGTGCCGAATATTACGTTAGACGATCTTGTGATGTTTTGTCGACAAATGTATTCACTCACCAAAGCCGGTATTCCGATAATACGTGCTATCAGTGGTTTGGCAGATACAACTAACTCCCAGCGTTTAAGACAGGCTCTGCAAAAAGTAAATATTGAACTGGAAAAAGGCCGCACCTTGTCTTCAGCTATGGCGGCGCACCCAAAAGTATTTTCCAGATTATTTATCAGTATGGTCAATGTTGGCGAAAATACAGGTAAACTGGAAGAAGCCTTTTTATTGCTCGGTCAGTATTTTGAGCAGGAGCAATCCACCCGCCGCCAAATTAAAGCCGCTTTGCGTTATCCTATGTTTGTTATTCTGGCAATTGTTGCGGCTATCTTTTTGATGAACCTGTTTGTTATTCCCACTTTTGCCGATATGTTCAGTAAGTTTAATGCAGAGCTTCCCTGGACCACTCAGTTTTTAATTGCCAGCTCTAACTTTTTTGTTAACTACTGGTATTTAATCATAGCGACTATGATGGCAGGCGGATATTTACTCAAAAGATACATTTCAGGTAAAAGTGGGCGCTATAAATGGGATAAACTCAAACTCAACATTCCCATTGTCGGTTCTATTATTGAACGCTCAACCTTATCCAGATTTGCCCGTTCTTTCGCTATGATGCTGCAATCCGGTGTACCGCTGACGCAGGCATTAAATCTGGTTTCAGAAGCCGTCGATAATGCCTTTATGGGTGATAAAATTATTAATATGCGCCGCGGCATTGAACGAGGAGAGAGTTTATTACGTACTGCTAATAACAGTCGACTATTCACGCCTTTGGTTATGCAAATGATAGCGGTGGGTGAAGAAACGGGGCAAGTAGATTCAATGCTGTCTGAGGTAGCCGATTTTTATGATAGGGAAGTCGATTTTGATGTGCGCAGTTTAACCGCCAAAATTGAACCGATTCTAATCGCAGTGGTAGCAGTTATGGTGTTGATTTTAGCACTGGGTATTTTTATGCCGATGTGGAATATGATGAGCGCAATCAAGGGACGCTGATGCAAACCGCTCCGAATGCGAAAAAAGTTAAACAAAACCAATATTTAATGTATAAAATGGTGTTAGCTTTATGCATTACGTTCAGCTTGATGATGATTTGGTTAAATCAATTTGAAGAGACTGAAGATCAGGCGACCTCAACCAGTTTTAAATTGGTTGCGAATGAATTTAAAAATGCAGTTAACCTGACTCATGTGGAGTGGCTAAGACTGGCCAGACCCGGTGCGGTTAAACTCTATAGTCATCTAGACAATCCGGATGATTTTATTCAGATTGAAATGAGTCAAAATGGTTGGCCGCAAGTTAGGCCGTTAAACGCTGACGGCTGTGAAATTTTATGGCGAAAGTTATTAAAGCAGCCGATGAAAGTCATTCATCAGGACATAAAATCCAAGTTTAAAGATAAGACTTGTATCTTTAGGCTTAATAAAAGTCACATTTTGATTTATCAGATCAACAGTGGACAAGTGAGTGTCCACAATAAAGGAGTAGATTAATGCGCTCAATAAGCACTAAACAAACTGGTTTTTCACTGGTGGAATTAGTCATTGTAATCATTATTTTAGGTTTGCTCGCCGCAACGGCTTTACCCAGATTATTGAGTGTAACCGATGATGCCGAAGATGCGACCGTAGAAGGGGTTGCAGGCGGGTTTGCAACCGCTGTCGGCTTAGTTCGTTCCCAGTGGGAGTTAGAAGGTCGCCCTGGTTCAAATACGGGTACAAACTCAGCAACCGTTAATCTGGATGGCGTGACTGTTGCAGTTGATCCAAATCGCGGCTACCCGACTGGCGGCGCGGATGATTCAAATTCAAGCGCCAGTGCACTAACAGCAGCTGACTGCCAGGCAATATTTATCAGTATTTTGCAAAGTTCGCCTAAAATTACAACCAGCTTTAGTGGCAATAACTCAGCCAGCTTTGCAGAAAATGATTATTACACTACAACAGGCAGCAGCGGTGGACAAAGCACTTGTTTATATTACTTGGTTCAAACCGTCAAAAGTAACAGTGCTGCGCCAAGTGGTACAGGCGCAGGTAACGGCTTTGAATATTTACCACAAACCGGTCAGGTGAGTGTATTTAGCAACAATTAATGAATGGTTTGCTATCTAGATAAAAGAATTATGGAAAATACACAGGTCTAACCTCTTCAAGAGGTGGTATTACAGGCCTAAATAAATTAAATTAGTCTTAATAAATTTACATGAGGTGTTATATGAAAAAGAATCAGGGTTTTACATTAATCGAACTGATTGTCGTCATTGTCGTATTAGGTATTTTAGCGGTTACCGCTGCACCTAAGTTTATCGGTGTTCAAGATGAAGCAAACGGGGCTGTAGCAGATGGTATTGTTGGTTCAATCACCAGCGCAATGTCTATGACACATGGTAAAGCACTTGTTTCTGGGAATACGGCTGAAGATGATTCTGTCAGTGATTCAAACTTGGGCACGATTGAAATGGTATTTGGTTATCCTGAAGCCAGTAATGCTGGTGTCGGTGTAGTAATTGATATACCTCAAGGTTGGACGCCTGGAAATACAAGCGCAGCAACAAATACCTATACTCTGGAGAAAGATGGCTGTACTGTAACTTATACGGAAGCATCAGATTCATCGACGCCAGCGACTGTTTCAAGAAGTTGCTCTTAAGCAATTTAGCTTAGAAAAATTGTTCCTTTACAGAGATGTCACGTAGCTCAGGTTTTACTCTAGTAGAACTTATTTTTGTCATTATCTTAATTGGCATACTGGCCGTGACAACTCTGCCTAAACTCACGTTAATTAATAAAGACTCCTCTCTTATTGAAGCCAGAGACAGATTATTGTCTTTATTGCGCCACACCCAATTACAGTCAATGCAAAATACCCAAACCACCGGCTGTTATAAGGTACTGGTGAATAGTATTCGCTTTGGACAGCAAACTTCCGACTGCACAATACAAACTCTGCCAGCTACCTTTAACCCGGATTATTTAGGTTATACACAGGCCGAAGCTATCAGTTCTAAATTACGAATAAAAGTAAATGGTTACCCGGTCACCACTTATTATCAAATCACATTTAATTCGCTTGGCATCCCTGAAAACCTTTGCTCACGGGGCTGCAATATCGCTCTGACAATCAATGGTCAAACTGAAACCATTTATATTGAAGCTCAGGGTTATATTCATTTATGAAAACTCTGACGGATAAAGGTTTTACATTAATTGAGCTAATTGTGGGCATTATGCTGATATCTGTGGCTGTCTTGTTTTTTACGAATGTATTGCAAAACAGCAACCGGTTTGTCGCCGACCCCTGGCATCAGGTCAGAGCTTCAGAGCTAGGCGCAGCTATGATGAATGAAATACTGGCAAAATCGTTTGATGAAAATTCAAGTCGCACCGGTGGCTTAATTCGTTGCAGCAGTGCCGATTTAAATGCGCTTGACTGCACGTCCCCTAGCCAGTTGGGACCGGATACAGGTGAAAGTGATCGTAGCCTGTTTGATGATGTTGACGATTATCATAATTTTACGGCGAGCGGAGATGCAGTTGTCAGCTTAAATATTGCCAGTAATTCTGATCTTGAAGCCGGTTACGAGGCATTTAATGTTTCAGTCAGTGTCTTTTATGATGCCAATTTTGACGCCATAGCTGATTCAACAATCGGCCAGTTTAAGCTTATCCAAATAACAATAACGGATCCGCTTGGTCATCAAACCCGGTTTGCGAGTTATAAGGGAAATTATTAATGATCATTTCTCATAAAAACACAGGCTTTACACTGGTTGAACTCATTTTGGTTATCGTGATTTTAGGCATAGTGGGTACATTTAGTGCTCGCTTCGTTGGCTGGGGCGCGCAGTACTATATTGATGTGACTGAGCGGCAACGCGTACTGGATGACAGCCGTTTTGTTGTTGAGCGCCTAACCTGCGAACTCAGACAAGCTGTTCCCTATAGCATAAGAGTATTAAACAGCGCGACTTACGCTTGTATGGAGTTTGCACCTATTGTCACCAGTGGCAGTTATTTATCAATACCCGTGAACTCAACTGACGATCAAGCTACGCTGATTAGCCCGTCAAGCGATGCGCTGACAGGCGGGCAAACCATCAGTATTTACCCAACCCACCCGAATAAAGTATATGACAGCTCTGAGTTTCAAACATTTACAATAGATTCAGCCGAAAACATAGCAACAGATGGCAGTCAGGTGATTAATTTTGCCAGCAATATCAGCTTTGCGGCAAACTCCCCGGCCAAACGTTATTATATCTGGCAAACACCGGTAAGTTATTGCTTAGAAAACAGCCAGATTTATCGCTACCAGGGTTATCAGGCCAGTATTAATCAATTAACTCCAACACAGCTTAAATCGCTCTCGGGTGTCAGTTATCATTTAATGGCCGAACAGGTTAATAATACACTTGCCAGCGAGCCACCGTTCAGACTGGATTCAAGTGGCTTAATCCGCCATGCTCAGGTTGCACTATATTTAAAGTTCTCTCGGGCAACCGACAACAGCGAAGATATGTTTTTTTATCATTTAGTACAGGTACCGAATGCGCCATAACCCTTTGCTAAAAAGAACAACAGCTAAGCATCAACAGAGCGGAAGTATGATAGCTACCGGTTTGTTTATTATCGTTTTTATGGCTATTTTATTGGCTGGGATCATGCGCACTATCAGTGTCGGCGGAAATAATACAGCTTATGAAGTAATAGGGCTGCGTGCATTATTATCCGCCAAAAGCGGCCTTGAAATCGGACTGGCCAGACTTTATCCACTCAATAGTGAGCAGGCCACCAGTTGTGCTGAGGTAACTGCCAGTCCAGTTAGTCTGCCAGATGCTAATGCTTTTAATCGTTGCGCAGTCAGTTTAAGCTGCGAAACTCGGGAAAATGTTAATAATGGCAAAGATTTATTTATTATTACGGCAACCGGGCAATGCACTCACTCAACACTCACAACTTCCCGACAGCTTGTAATTGAGGCAATTGGCTCATGAGTATCACGAAAACACTGCTTGTAACTAGCTGTCTTTATTTGCCCGTATTTGCTTATGCAGCACCGTCTTGTGACGCGGTTTTTCCGGGAGCCATAGCGTCAAACAGCCTAACAGGTGAGTTTGTTATCTGGAACTCTGGACAGATTATTGATGACCCTCAACCAACAGAGTTACCTTTTACCAGTATGAACGAATGGGGCCCGACAACGAGTTGTGCTGAGACTAAAAAAAATGGAAAAGGCTACAATACCTTTCAATGTGAAATAAGCGGTGCGCCAGCTTTATCTGCCGAATTACCCGAGTTTGAAAACCCGGTTTCTGGTTCATTAAACAAGTCTTATACCTATCCGTGTTACAGTGAAGAAATTTTTACCCAGCATGATTATGGCAACCTGACGCTAAATGGTAGCTGTGTGCCAACCTATAAAGTCTCAGAAGTGAACTCAAAATACCGATTTGGCGATGTTAAATTTGATGAAGGAGCACATTTAATTCTCCCACCGGGAGACTATTTTTTTAATAGCCTTAACATGGCTAATGGCACAATTACTGTCGATCAAAGTTCTGGTTCTGGCGCTGTAAAGATTCATGTAAAAAACGCGCTAACCGTCAATAATGATAGTAAAATCAACGCTGATGGTTCGGCAAATAATATGATTTTATATGTCCACGGAGAACTCCCCGGCAACAGTTTTAATATGACTTCCAGCGCCAAAGTCACTTCCTTTTTATATGTTGATAGTCAGGCAAATCAAGGTAGAGTCGTTCTGGATAATGATGCCGTTTTTACTGGCCGAATGTCAGTTGGCAACCTGACCGTGCGTGGAAATGCGATAGTGGAATATTCAGGCGATCCAACTCAGGTCGACTTTGGAGATATGTGTACTACCTCTTCAGGCATGGCTTCCTGCCCGGCGGAAAGTGACAATATATCCAAAGTAACGATTAATGAATTTCATGTTGAAAGCAATAAAAACTGGATTGAGCTATATACAAACAATACGCCTGACGGCATTAATCTGAAAGGCTGGAAAATTAAGGCGCACGGCGCCAAAAAAGGCAGTCAGTTTGAGTTTGAATTATTCAATTCGGATAAATATTTTGAACAAGGTCAATATCTGGTTTTTACGGATGGCGGCAACGGCTATACCTCGCCACCAATCACCCATTTATTTTTAAAAGAAGAAGTCGACTGGCATAACAATTTTCAGGAAATCCTGCTGGTAGATGATGAAGGCAAACTGGTTCATTACCTCAAATATCAACAGGGTGAAGGTAACGAAAATGAATGGGATGACTGTTTAACTCAATCCCCGCAAGCATCAACTTTGATTGAACCACCCGGAAACAAAGCAACAGCTTGCGCAATTGAAGACGGTGAAATAGATAAACTTATGTGGAGCAGTGATTGCGAAAGCACTGTCGGTTATACCAATAATCCGGAACAGATTGATCATTACGAAATTATTCACCCAACAACAGCGCTAAGCTGCATTGGCGCAGAGGTGAGCGTTAAAACCTGTCTTGATGCGAGTTGCACTCAGATAGCCACAGAGCAAGCCAGCGCCACATTAAATAAAGTCATTTCCGGCACGACAAGTATAATAAACGCAGATGCCTTTACCGGTAGTAAAACAAGCAATTTTACTCAGGCGGGTGAACAAGCTGTCAGCCTGAACCTGAGTGCGCTCTCACCCAACGCCGGTGTCATTTGCAAAGATAACTCAGGTAATGCGAGCAACTGTGAAATCCAGTTCAGTGATTCAGGATTATTTGTCAGCCAGGCCAGTGGCCGCAGCTGCGCTGATCTCAGCTTAAATATTCAGGCATTAAAATCCGATCAATCCTTAAACTGTGCGCCAGCATGGCAAGGCAATAAATCTGTCAATTTATCTTTCAGTTATGCCAGCCCGGCAAATAACCCTGAAAATACTCAAGCCAGTTTAAATAACACCTTATACACAGCAGGCGTTTCACAAACAACAACGCTCAGCTTTAACAGTAGTGCACAGGCCAGTCTGGCCGTTAATTATGCCGATGCAGGCACTATCAGTATCACAGCATCGGATCCTGAAAATATTCTGGCAACGGGCACCGGCCAGTTAACTTTAGCGCCGGCTGAGTTTGCACTAACGGCCAGCAATACCCAACACCAGATAGCCGCCACTCACTTTAGCTATCAGTTACAGGCTCAGTGCAGTGACGGCAGCCCGACACCTAATTATCAGCCAGACAATGTACAACTTAAACTAGCAAGAGAAGTACCTACCGGTGCCAGCTACACTGGCCAAGAAGCCGTATTTAGTTACAACGCATCCGGTTCGTCACTCAGCTCAGCTGCTATCGGCAGTGCCAATTTTCAAGCCGCTGACAATATAAGCTTTAGCAGTGGACGATTTGAATTTACTCAAGCCCAAATTAACGAAGTTGGCCGCTTTCAGTTAACTGTGCAAGATGCGGATTATCTATCTTCCGGCTTATCGGTCATCTCAAATACACTGGATTTAGGTCTGTTTATTCCGGATAATTTAGCGGTTTACCAGGCTTCTGATACCCTGCCCTCTGGTTTTACGGATGGCCGGATACAAGGTCAGTTTGAAGAAGTCATCAATTCAGGCATTAACTGGTACAACTATTTAGGTCAGAACTTTTCATATCAAACCGTTCCTAAAGTGCAGATACTGGCAGAAAATGCGCTGGGTGAAACCTTATATAATTATTCCCCGGCACTCAATACAGCCAATCTGGCTTTTGATCCCGGCCAGCTATCTGCAAGCAGCGCCGAGGGTAAAACAATAACGGTTGATTTTAAAAACGGCACTTTAACGGCTAACAATGACGGCAGCTACATTTATCAATTATCACCGGATGATACTCTAAGCTACACCAAAACCGCTGCAAACTCTGAGCTACTGCCTTTTGAATCCGATATCCGTTTAACTTTTAATGCTGAATTTTTTGTTGATGCCAGCCTGAATCAAATCACCAATCAGCAAGACAAAAGTATTTCACCCGACTCAGCCAGTATCCGCTCCGGCCGTTTAGTCACTGACAATAATTTTGGCCCCGAAACCGACGCATTAACTCTGCCGGTATATATTCAAACTTATTCGGCATCTGGCTGGGTAACTGCTACAGACGATAGTCAAACGCAACTCACCAGTGACGCCTTCACCTTTGGCGGCAGCAGTCACAACTCAGGTGATAATTGGCAAAACAGCTATAGCCTGAATACCAATAAAACAACTAGTTTATCAGCGCCACTCACATCGGCCGCCGATGTAGAAAGCCAAAATGGCTATTTTATATTTAATTTTAATGCACCGGGAGCTGGCAATTCAGGCACCCTCAGTAATCAAATTGATTTAACCCAGGTTCCTTATCTTCAACATGACTGGAATGCAGATAATACGCTGGATACTCAAATTAATTCCGAACTCATATGGGGGTTATACCGAGGCAATGACAGAGTTCTATATTGGCGAGAAGCCGTGAAATAAAGTGCAGTTAGTATAGCAAAACGCTTGACGACAAATTGGAGCCTATTTACTCAGAGGCTATATTTTTATCAAACGGAAATAAAATGGATACATATGGATTACAAGAACTTTCAAATAACTGAACTACTTTTTCTAGCATTCTACTTTGTTCCGATTATATTATTTCTCGGCTATTACCTAAGGGCAAGAAAGCAGAAGCAGTATTTAAGAAAGAAAATCTTAGATAAACAAACTCAACTTACCTATCTCGAAAATGAACTTAAATCCAATCACGCTAAAGTTGAAGAATTAAATAAAAAGTATGAGCCGATTACTGATATTGAACGTCACTGTGAAGAAATAATAAAATCAGCGAACCTAAATTTGGATGACTCTGAGCGTATTCGTACACAGGCAGATTCTATTTTAAATTCAGCTAATTCAAAGGCCAAAGAAATAGAAAACAACGCTAAAGAAAAAGCAAACAACATTATTGACTTAGCAAATGTTGAAGCTAAATCTATTCGTGCCGATATCAATGAAAGGTTAACTCAGTCAAAAGACAAAGCAGTTCAAATCAAGTCTGATGCTAGGGAAGAAGCCGAAAAAACACTTTCATTTGCAGAGCACAAAGCAAAAGAAATAGCTGGTGATGCGTATGAGGCAAAGGAAAAAGCGGACTTATATGAAGCTGCTATCCAAGCAATGAAAAATACGATCAATGGATATAAAGACGACTATATCATACCCAATCATAATATTCTGGATGACTTAGCTGACGAATTCAGTCATAAAGAAGCAGGAGAAGAGCTAAAAACTGCGCGCAAAAGAATAAGAGCACTCGTTAAAGAAGGTCATGCCGCTGAATGCGATTATGTAGAAAATCATAGAAGGATGTATGCGATCCATTTTGCTGTGGACGCATTCAACGGTAAAGTCGATAGTGCCCTATCAAAAGTTAAACATGATAATTACGGTAAGATAAAGCAAGAAATTGAGGATGCATTTGCATTAGTAAATCATAACGGCCAACCTTTCAGGAACGCACGTATAAACCAAGAATACTTAGAAGCTCGCCTTACTGAATTAAAATGGGCAGTGGCTGCGTTTGAACTTAGAAAAATCGAAAAAGAAGAACAAGCTGCCATTAAAGCTCAGATTAGAGAAGAAGAAAGAGCGATTCGAGAAATGGAAAAAGCAAAGAAAGAAGCAGAAAAAGAAGAACGTCTCTTACAAAAAGCATTAGAGCAAGCTAGAAAAGAGCTTAAAGATGCAAGCGATGATCAAAAAGCGGCCTATGAAAACCAGCTACTAGAATTAGAAGCTAAACTCAAAGAAGCCGAAGAAAAAGGTTTAAGAGCTATATCAATGGCTCAACAAACAAAACGAGGGCATGTTTATATCATAAGCAATATAGGAAGCTTTGGAGAAAAAATATTTAAAATCGGCATGACTAGGAGACTAGAACCAATGGATAGAGTCAAAGAATTAGGGGATGCTTCAGTTCCATTTTCTTTTGATGTTCACGCAATGATATATAGTGATAATGCGCCTAACCTCGAAAAAGAACTACACCAAAAATTCATGTTGCGGTCAGTTAATAAGGTCAACCCACGTAAAGAGTTTTTTAACATATCTCTGAGTGAAGTTAAGCAAGCTGTCGAACATGCTGGCATTACCAATATTCATTGGACAATGAAAGCCGAGGCTACAGAATATCGAGAGTCCTTAGCGATTGAATCACAACAAAAGACATCAGCCTTTGAAGACGCTTGCGTTGTTTAAACTTGAATAAAAAGTGCTGTATTGATTAATTAACCTGAGCTTCGGATAAGAAAGTATTAATTTAAAGGAACTTAAAGCTCGTTCCATGATCCGATCATTCGACCAAGAGTGATTAGAACAAAAAAGGAACGAGCATGGATAAGTTAATTGAAACCTATTGTGATGTCGAT
>Ga0207847_100094_pt1 | contig 81385 bp, 73 predicted proteins | sample TtaePargueraPR_8_FD_187736 | JGI IMG/M metagenome (GOLD analysis project Ga0207847, IMG submission 187736) | Aerobic enrichment media microbial communities from Bioluminiscent Bay, La Parguera, Puerto Rico - Tt and E1 (SPAdes) | ecosystem: Environmental > Aquatic > Marine > Unclassified ... | reverse complement strand
AAAGGGGACTAAAGACGTTATTGTAATCTGCATGCGCATGAATGACGAACATCGGAAAGCCGTATGAGGGAAAACCTCACGTACGGTTTGATGAGGAGGGGCAGGATGTCCTGCCCTTTACTCTAGCAATAGGGGGGATGCGCGGTGCGAGCTGAATTGCAGCTGCAAGTGCGAATGAATGGCAAGGTTGTCGAAATGGCTCATTGGCGAACGGTATTGGCGGATGCAACAGGAGAGGGAGAGAGTGGCTTGGGTGGGGGGCGCTGCTATTCTTTGCGACATGCGCTGCCGTTCGGGCTTGCGCTATATTGGGCAGAGCGGTGCAATCAGGGATGGTCGGGGGAGCAGGCAGTCGAGATGCGAAGCGGCGTAGGCATAGAGGAGGTTCTGCATTGGTGGCTCAATCAGCTGGATATGGATTTGCAGCAATGGCGCAATCGCGGGATTGATATGCTTCGCGAAGGGGAAGAGGTTCACGCCTCTCGGCTTCAGCTGAAGGTGGAAGTCAGGACGGCGGTGCATGCGCAATCTGGAGGTGCGGGGCAAGAGATGCCTCCTGTGCCTTGGGCTTCGTTAATGGGATGCTCCTTGCTGCTGTCTGAGCTGGAACGTTGGTTGACGGCGCAAGGTGTGCCGTGCCAGGAGGGAACCATCTACACGCAAGGATGGATTCGCACCTTGCAGAGAGCTAGCGATGCTGGACAGGTGGAGCTGACTGCCGGCATACGCGTGCTCGAATCGGGTGAGCTGTGCTGCAATCGTTGCGGAGCGGGTGAAGATGCGCTGCATTGGCGTTCGTGCGCTGCATGCGGAACGGCGTGTCCGTATTGCGAGCAATGCTTGCAGCTGGGGCGAGTGCGGCTATGCTCGCCTCTCGTGCGCGGGCTGCCTTCCCGAGCGGCGAACGTTGCGCAGCGCAGGTCTGCGTCTGAAGCCGCTGCACCGGATTTGCGCAGCTGGCACTTGAGTCCGGCACAGCAGGACGCTGTCGAACGCGGACTGCAATTTCTGCATGAATCTGTAGAAGATGATCGGCGGGAGTGTGCGAATAAGGGGGAGGCTCCTTCTTTTCTAATATGGGCTGTCACCGGTGCGGGCAAGACGGAGATGGTATATCCGCTGATCGAGTATGAGCTGACTAGAGGCGGCCGTGTACTTGTAGCTGCTCCGCGCAAGGATGTCGTGATGGAGCTCAAGCCGCGTCTGCAGCGCGCCTTCCCCCAGTGCCGTGTAGTCGCTTTGTATGGCGGAAGTGAGGATACGTGGAAAGAAGGGGATCTAGTGCTGGCTACTACGCATCAGCTGCTGCGGTTCGACCGTGCCTTCGATCTCGCCGTTATCGATGAGTTGGACGCCTTCCCTTATCACAACAATCCGATGCTGCATTACGCAGCGAGCCGCGCCTTGGCTGATGACGGAAGACGTATTCTACTGTCTGCTACCCCGACAGCAGAGTTGAAGCGCGCTGCCAGGCGGCAGCAGCTACCGCATGCGCTGGTCTATGTCCGCTATCATCGCCATCCATTGCCGGTACCGAGGCTGGTGCGCACAAGACCGCTTGCCAAGTCGCTGAAGGCAGGCAGGCACAAGGATGATTCTGCTCCGCTGGCAAGACTGCTTGGTCGGTGGGCGGCGTACTTGCGAACCGGCTTATCGCGCAAGCTCGTTCGTTCGATGCGATCCAGCATTCAGCGAGGAGCGCAGCTGTTCGTCTTCGTTCCGCGTATCGCAGATACTGCGCCTACCGCACACTTGCTGCGAACTGAGTTCCCTGCTGAGCGCGTGGACAGTGTGCATGCACAGGATGCTGACAGGCTGGAGAAGGTAGAAGCTTTTCGCCAAGGCACGATTCGAATTCTGGTAACGACAACAATATTGGAGCGGGGCGTTACAGTTCCGCGGACAGACGTGTATATTCTAGATGCGCACCGCTCGCCGTTCGATGCTACTTCGCTAGTCCAGATGGCCGGACGTGCCGGAAGGTCAAGTGATGATCCGGCTGGCTTGGTTGTGTTTGCCGCACCGTATCGTAATATGGCACAAGTGCGGGCTATTCGGGAAATCAAACAGATGAATCGATGGGCGAAGCGCAAAGGGTACTTGCTGCAAGTGGGAAAGGAGATGAGGGAGCGTGAATGATCGTGTGCAACAGAATCGTATAAGCAGGCTGGAGCAGCTTGCTCTGCTGTTATCGAAGCAAGACCCGCCCCGATGCCTCCTATGCCAAGCGTCGAGAGGGCGCGGGCTAATGCGATGGCGATGCATGCGATCGAGTCCGGAAGCGCCGTCGCTCCAACATTGGCTATGCAGCAACTGCGAACGGGCTGTTCCTTGGATTCGTAGCATTCACTGTACGCGTTGCGGAAGAGGGACTGTATGCCCGGATTGCTTGCGTCATCCGAAGCGCTCGTTCTCCTGGAACAGAAGCGCAGTCCGCTATGATCCGCTCATGCGCGAGTGGCTCGCACAGTACAAATTTAGAGGAAGAGAACGGCTGATGCCACTGCTTGGCGAGATGATGCTTCCGCTGGCAAGCGCGGTTATCGATAAGCTGAGCCATGATCGTCACAGTAATCGGCCCATAGTGCTCACGTACATACCGCTCAGCCGTGAAAGAATGCACGGTCGGGGATTTAATCAAGCTGAGCAGTTAGCCGCTTACCTGAGCCGGGCATTGCAGCTCCCGATGTACACCTTGCTGCATCGGCACCGCCATACAGAGAAGCAAAGCTACAAGGATCGCAAGAGCAGACTGCGTGCGCTTCGCGGCGCGTTCTCCTATAATGAAACTGCGAAGCTGCACGTCATACAGGAAGGCGTCTTCAAGCCTTATGTGCTCATCGTAGACGATGTGTATACGACCGGAAGTACGTTGGAGGAGGCTGCCAAGGTTATCCGCAATAAGCTGGACTGTGACGTCGCAGGATTAACTTGGGCACGGGCGTAATCATAATCGTGGAATGCCGCACACAAGGAAACAGACATCTGTATATACAAAATTGTCGAAATCATGTACACTATAGGAAATACTGTGCGAATAATGGGAACGGGAGGCAATCACAATGGGATTGAATGTTGCCAATTGCCCGCGTTGCGGCAAGGTTTTCGCCCAAGGGCTGCACGATGTGTGCCCGGCTTGTGTCAAGGAAATTGAGAAAGAGTACGAAGCATGCGCCGAATTTCTGCGTGAGAACAAAGGGACGAATATGCACGACTTGAGTGAGTCTACCGGCGTAACGATCCGCCAGATTACGAAGTTCATTCGGGAAGGACGCATATCGCTGATGGGCTTGCCGAATATGGGATTCCCGTGCGAGTCCTGCGGCATGATGATTCGCGGCGGCAGTCTGTGCGACAATTGCCGCAGCAACTTGCAGAAGGGCATCAGCGCTATCAAGGGTGATCAAGATGTGCGCGAGCGCTCAGGTACGCAAGGACCCAAGTGGAACTTCGAAATCAAGAAGCGTGACTAAAAAAACCTGTCTTATGTATAAACTAATACGAATCGCGAACCGATAATAGCATTATACGATTATCGGTTTTTTCTATTATTGTCCGACGAAGAGGTGTACGAGATGAAGATTAATGATGCCGGAAGGATCGGAGCCATCCAGCAATACCGCAAGTCGCAAGGCGGTGGATTGGATAAGGCCGGCAAGTCGCAAGCGATGGATGAAGTGCAGATATCCTCGAAGGCGAAGGAGCTGCACGGCACGCAATATGCGGAGCGCAGCGACAAGATAGAGAGCTTGAAGCAGGAGGTCAGCACGGGAACGTATCGCGTGGAGGCCAATAAGATTGCAGAGAAGCTCTTGCCTTACATTTACTAAGAAGCAGGTGATCATGTGTCCGTTACCCCTATTATTGACAGTCTGGAGAACATAATCGCCTGCTACTTGCGCCTGATTGAGCTTGGCGGGGCGAAGAAGCAAATCTTGATTGAGAACAAGGTTGAGCAGCTGACTGCGATCGTCAATCAGGAGAATAAAGTAATCAAGGAATTGGAACGGATGGAGAAGCAACGCGAGGATACGGTGAAGCGGTACTTGCGGGACAAGGGATTGCGCATGCGTATCCCGACGACGATTCAAGATTTGGTTCAGGCAACCGTGTCCATGCAGGACAAGCAGCGCTTGACGAGCTGCGGTGAGAGGCTGAATGAGGCGGCAGCGAAGCTGCAGGCGGCGAATCAAGAGAATCAGGATCTGCTGCAGCAGATGATGGATTACGTGCAGTACTCTCTCGATCTGCTAGTGCCTGACGATGAAGTGACATATCGCAATCCTGCCGCATCGACCGGAAGCAACAAGAATGCGCGGATGTTTGATACTAAAGCCTGACAAGGCCGAGGAGGAATGGCAGTGTTTTCAACATTTCACGGATTGGAAACGAGCAAGCGCGCCCTGTTCACACAGCGAGTGGCGCTGCACACATTAGGTCACAATATAGCCAATGCGGCGACAGAAGGATACTCCCGGCAACGGGTGAATATGACAGCGACCCGGCCTATGGAAGCACCGGCCTTCGCTCGAAGCAACACGCCGGGACAGATTGGAACGGGTGTAGAGTATGACAGTGTCCTTAGACTGCGCGACAGCTACTTGGACATGCAGTACCGGCGGGAGAATCAGTCCTTGGGCGAATGGGGCATTCGCGATTCTACGATGCGTTCCCTAGAGAAGATTGTCAATGAACCTTCGGAAAGTGGCTTGCGTGCTGTTATGGATGAATTTTGGAACTCGTGGGAAGTGCTCAACCGTGATCCACAGCTGCTGAGTGCCCGTGTCGATGTAGTCGGAACAGCGGTCAACTTCGTAGACACATTGAAGCATATCGATACTTCCTTGAATACGCTTGCGGCTGACCTTGACAGCAATATCGGCAGGAAGACAACCGAAGCGAACAATATTATTGAGAATATCGCCGCTCTGAACGGATTGATCCGCAAGACGGAAGGCTTAGGCAACAATGCGAACGATTATCGAGATAAGCGGGACTTGCTGATCGACAAGCTCTCTACGCTCGTCGATGTGGAAGTGGCCGAGTCGCCAGACGGCATTCTATCGATTACTTCAGCAGGTGTTCAGGTGGTGAACCATGAGGCGTTCGTACCGCTTGCGGCTGCCAATGCTGCCGACGCTACAGCCGGAGAGCTTGCTGGATATGAAGCATCGAAGGCAGAAGTGGATACATTGCGTACGCAGTTGAACGCGATGGTTGACACGCTGATGAACGGTACGGTAACGATCAAGCTGGAGAATGGCTATGTTGCATCTAAGGATATTGTAGCTCTGGACGATGTGACGCTTGAGGACGGCTCTACCATTACGGCAGGAGATACCATTCCAGCTGGATCGCGTATTGCTACCCCGTTCGAGATGGAAGTGAACGGCTTCAACGGCATGCATGAGCTTGGCTACGGCTTGTCTAACCCAGCGGAAGGGAATCGACCGTTCTTCACGACTAGCGATGGTGCAACGGCATTCTCGATTGCCAATATTCAAGTGAATCCGGACATTGAGAACAACACCGACCTTATTGCAGCTTCAGGCAAGTACGACGTAGTCGGAGCGGATACGCAAGTCATTCGCGGCAACAGCGACATTGCGCACGCGATCGCCGGACTGAGGGACAAGGTGTTCACCTTCCCTCCGGACGCTACATCGCTCTCGCAAGGCACGACAGATGATTACTTCCGCGCCCTGACCGGAGATCTGGGGACGAGAGCGGCGAATACGACGCGGAACTATGACAATCAGAAGGACCTTGTGGACGCGATTGTGATGCGGCGTGAGGAAGTAAGCGGCGTATCTCTGGATGAGGAAATGGCAGACATGATCAAATTCCAACATGCGTATAACGCGGCAGCACGCAACATGACCGCTGTGGATGAAATGCTGGACCGTATTATTAATTCGATGGGAATCGTGGGCAGATAGGAGGCGGATTAGATGCGGGTAACCAATAGCATGCAGAACATACAGCTGCTAATGAATCTTCGCAATACACATTCCAATATTCTGGAATGGCAAGACAAGCTGGCGACGGGTCAGCGAATTCAGCGACCTGGCGACGATCCGGTCGGTATCGGTTACTTGATGCGGTACAATACGGAGTTGAACAGGTACGACGAGTTTCTGGAGAATGCGCGTACTGGTAACGGCTGGCTTCGTACGATGGACGATCTTATGCAGCAGTCCAACGATGTACTGAAGCGTACGAAGGTTCTTGTGCAGCAGGCCGCAACAGGAACTACGCCTGACGATGCGAAAGGGCAAATTGCTGCTGAGATCAAACAATTGAAGGAACAATTAGTATCCATCGGTAACAGTACGTATGCGGGTCGTTACGTCTTCAATGGGCAGAAGACCGATATGCAGCCATACGAGAGCGCTACTGCAGCGAATGACGAGACGGACGAGGGTGTCTATTACTTGAATGTAAGCCCTTCCGTCACCGTGCCGGTCAGTATTACCGGTGAACAGATATTCGGTGAGGCTGGAGCGGCGGATAATACATTCAAAGTACTCGATGACATCATTACGCATTTAGAGACGCCAGGGAGTCAGCCGGATCTGCTGAATGATCTGAATATGATCGATCAAGCTTCGGATCGCATCTCTATTGGTTGGGCGGAAATAGGAGCGCGAATGAATCGTTTCGAATTAGTGGAGAATCGCATCTTAGACGAGGTGGCCAGCTTGAAGCAGCTTCGCTCCGAAATGGGCGATGTCGATATGGCGGAAGCGATTACGGAAATTAAGCTGCAGGAAAATGTTCTGCAAGCAGCGCTGTCTACCGGCGCGCGAATTATGCAGGTTTCCTTAATTGATTTCATTCGATAATGGCGGTGTATAGATGAATACACAATTGCAGATTCGTTCCAGTTTGGCGCAATTAGGCATACGAATCACTCCTGCGGAAATGAGTATTAAGCGGGAAGAGCCTAAGGTTGAGATTCAATCCAAGCCTGCCGATATGCAGATCAAGCGGCATGATGCGAAGCTTGATGCGGATTGGTCGCAAGTATGGGAAGATCTTGGTTTGAAGCGAATATCTACATTGGCTGCAGAACGGAAATCTGAAGGCATCCGCAAGGGGATGGAAGCGATCTCGCAGATTGCACAGGATGGTGACCGTGTTGCCAACTTGAAAGCCAGAGAAGAGAATGTATTCGCGAATATCGCGAGAGACAACTTCTTCCGCAAGCGAGATGCAGTACAGGTTGTTATCGATGCATTACCGAATCAAGGTCCGGACTGGACGGTTGATGTGCGCCCGCCTGATATTGAAATAACGCCGAACCCCCCTGTGTTTAAGGTGAATGATATCCGTCCGCAGATTGATGTACGACTAGGGGATGTAAAGGTGTACTTGGAGAAAGAGCCGATCGTAGATATTTATGTATAACCGGAGGCGAAGGCATGGCGATCCAAAGCAATGAAGAGCTTGTTATCATTGAGAGCCAACAGTACGGACGAATGGAAGTGCCCAAACAGCAGATTTATCACTTTGCGCATGGGGTAGTTGGCATTTCGGAGCATGAGCAATATGCAATAGTCGGAGTGGAGGATTCGGCATTTTACACGATGCATTCCATCGATGGGCGTGTGTGCTTCCACTTGATCCCGGCCTCCGCTGTTGTTCAGGACTATCAATTTGCCATTGATGGAGAGACAGTGAAGCTGTTGAACACCGAATCGGCTGAGGAAATTGCCGTATTTCTGATCGTGAATGCAACGGATGAACAGCTGTGTGTCAACTTGAAGGCACCGATCCTTCTTGCGCCAGATCAACTGACAGGTTGTCAGTATATTATATCGGATCAGGATTATCCAATCCGCTTTCCGTTGGAAAGCGAGGGAGACTGAAGATGCTGGTGCTGAAGCGTAGAAACGGCGAGACGATTAAGATTGGCGACGATATCGAAATTCAAGTGCTGGGCACCGAGGGAGACAGCGTGAAGCTTGGCATTGTGGCTCCCAAGTCTGTACAAATTCTTCGCAAAGAACTGTACGACAGTATACGCGAGGAAAACATGAGTGCCGCTGTACAGCAAGTACCTCAAGAACAAATCCAAAAACTATTGCGTCAGCAATTTCATCATACAAAAAAAGAATAATGTTGAGGAGGATGACCATGAGCGTGATTCAAAATCTGGATTCGCAATCCCATTGGTCACAAGCGCGTATCTCCCCTGCATCTCAGAATACAGTCAACCAGTTATCAGGAGATCCGATTGACGAAGGAACAGCTAAGCAACAATTTGATCTAAGCTTATTGAGTGATAAGCAGAAGGAAGAATTCGCCAAAGAACTGGAGAAGCTGAACGAATCGTTCCAGTCATCCGGCAAGATGCTGCGGTTCAAGTTTAACGATGAAATCAACCAGTATTATGTCGAGGTGTTGGATGCCAAGACGCAGGAAGTAGTGGCGAGCTTGCCGCCCGAATTTCTGATCGATCTATCTATTAAGATGAAGGAATTAATCGGTTTGTTTATCGACGAACGAATGTAAGGCGTACTAGTAGCTAGGAGGGGATTTACATGAGTTTTAGTTTAGGCGGATTGGCTTCGGGGTTGGATACGACATCTCTCATCCAACAGCTGGTCGAACTGGAGAGACAGCCGATCTACAGAGAAGAAGCCAAAGTTACATCTTACACACGTGAACAAAGTGTCTTCCGCAGTATGAACACCAAGCTAATGTCGTTAAGAACGGCTGCTGCAGATTTGAAGCTGCAAGCGAACTTTCAGCTGACTTCTGCCACCAATTCGAACGACAGTGTCGCAACCGTAACAGCAACTGACTCTGCGAGCAAGGGTGATTATAATATTAATGTTACCTCGCTTGCGAAGTCGCATGTAACACAGATGGAAGGCAAGACAGGAAATTTGGCAGCCGATTTGAGTGGGACGATAACTATCTATCATGAAGGCTTAGCCGCTCCATTGGATATTAACATCAATGCCACAACTGCTGACACGCATGAGGATGTCATGAAGCAAATCGCTGATGCCATTAACGATGAGGACACAGGCATGTCAGCATCCGTGATTGAAACCTCTGGCGGCAAGAGCAGCTTAGTGCTGACTGCAACCGAGACCGGTGAAGCGAACAGCATTCAATTCGATAATGCAGCGACTGCTGCTGACGGTTCGAAAGTAACGATCAAGGATGCTGATGGAATCTTTACCGCAATCGGTGCAACTGCCTTTACCGAGGCTCAAGCAGCACAAGACGCTGCATTCTCCGTAAACGGCGTTTCTGTTACTAGAAGCACGAACAGTGTATCGGATGTGATTGAGGGGGTTACGATTAATCTTCAGGATCAAGGAAATACGACTGTTCAAGTTGCTAGAGATGCGGATAAGATCGCGGACAAAGTGAAAGCGTTCGTCGATGCTTATAATGATGTCATGAAGACGATTCGCGACAATTCTGCTGAGTCCAAGAGCCTGCAAGGGGATTCTACGCTTCGTTCGTTGCAAACTGCCCTCGGAGATTGGAGCGTTCGCAGGGTAGATGGAACGGCTGACGGGTTTCATTTGTTGTCAGATATCGGTATTGAGGCAGACAAAGGTACAATTGACGGAAGCCTTATGACTGGTCAGTTAGACTTTGATCGGGATTTGTTCGTTGAGAAGTTTAACGAAAATCCGGAAGCGGTCTTCCATATGTTCGGACACGATGACACATCACCCGACAACAGCGATGGATTTGCTAGAGTTTTCGATTCCGCCTTGCCGGACTGGACAAGCTCTGTCGATGGTATTATTCAAAGCCGGATCAAAGGCTATGACTCTCAGATTGAAGATGCGAATAATAAAATCGAGAGACTGGAAGATTCCGTCTTCCGCAAGGAAGAGCAATTGAAGCGTCAGTTCACAGCGATGGAGGTCGCGTTGACTGAATTGAAAAATCAACAGTCGTGGATGACTAGTCAACTTGCCTCTCTTTCTACCGGATACTAGAACTTAGAAAGGGGTGAAGAGCGTGATCAATCCGCAGCAGCACGCCGGATATCAGGCATACAAGAAGAACAAATACGAGACAGCTTCTCCTCATAAGCTGATTTCCTTGTTATATGCTGCTTGTCTGCAGAATGGGAATCGGGCCAAACAGGCGTTATTAGACGGGAATAAGAAGGATGCCCATGCTGCCATCTTGAAGATGCAGGATATTATCTATGAGCTGACAGCGAGCTTGAATGAAGAGCAAGGCGGAGAGATTTCACGCAATCTGAAGAACCTCTACCTCTATATGATTGATAGGCTAGTAGAAGCGAACATGAAGAAGGAGGCAGCTCCGATTACGGAAGTAATGGAACTGCTGGAGCCTATCAAATCCGCCTGGGAACAGATTGGGAAGGAGAGCCATGCAGGACTCACAACCAATGCAACATCAATCTGAACATATTCGACTCTACGAAGAGATGTTACAATGCACCAGTCAATTGCTAGAATGGGCGGAAAGTCCGGATTGGGATGAAGATACCTTCGCAAGCGGGCCGCAGCTGCAACAGCAGTGGAACGAATTGCAGCAGCAGATTACGCGAATGGAAAGCAAGTTAGCAGATGAAAGCGGATCGTTGGCGTCCTTGCCCTATTCGGATGAATTGTTACGCATCGCCAAGAGGATTGAGCAAGTGCATCAGTTGATGGAAACCGCATTACACGATCGTATAGGTATGTTGGGGAAGTCCATGAAGGGGCTTCAAGACACCAAGCATCTGGTCCGTGCCTACAACGATGCGGGTCAGAACAATCCGATGGCCTACTTCTTTGACGAAAAAAAATAAAATAGTTACAGAAAATTGTCGGATGATGCTAAATAGTTCTTTGGTATCATCCGATATATGTATATAGGACCGCAAGGATGCGGTCACTACACAATCCATCAAGGAGGATGAAACAATGTCTATGTTTATCAACACGAACGTCAGCGCGATCAATGCGCATCGCAACCTGTCGTTCAACAACAGTTCCATGAGCAAGACGATGGAGAAGCTGTCTTCGGGTTATCGGATTAACCGCGCGGCTGATGATGCTGCCGGCTTAGCGATTTCCGAGAAGATGCGTTTCCAGATCAACGGGTACAACCAAGCGATGCGGAATGCGCAGGACGGTATTTCTTTGCTACAGACTGCAGAGGGTGCGTTGACGGAAGTTCACTCCATGCTGCAACGGATGAACACATTGGCGAACCAAGCAGCTACGGGTACTTATGACAATGATGACCGTGAAGCTCTCCAACTGGAAGTTGACGAGTTGGTTGCGGAAATCGACAACATTGCTTCTTCCACTCAATTCAATGGCATCAACTTGTTGAACTCGACAGGCAGCGTAACATTCCAGATCGGTGCACTTGATTCCAATACCTTGGAAACAGATTTGGCAGATGTTCAATCAACTTCAATTGGTATTGATGCGATTGATATTGAAACACAAACAGGTGCTAACAGCGCTTTGTCTATCATCCAAAGTGCAATTAACAGCGTTTCCGAAACTCGTGCGCAATTTGGTGCTGTACAAAACCGTCTGGAACACACAATCAACAACTTGGGTGTGACATCCGAGAATCTGTCTGCTTCTGAATCCCGTATTCGCAACGCAGATATGGCGAAGGAAATGACGGATTTCACGCGTAACCAGATTCTTGTTCAAGCAGGAACAGCGATGCTGGCGCAAGCCAACTCTGCACCGCAAGGCGTTCTGAGACTGTTAGGTTAAGGTGAATCGAACGAACCACTATAGTAGCCCGCAAGGAAGCGGCACTTACTTAAATCAAGGAGGATTCCGAATATGAGCATGTTTATTAACACGAACGTAAGCGCAATTAATGCACACCGTAATTTGTCCTTTAACAACAACTCGATGAGCAAGACAATGGAGAAGTTGTCTTCTGGCTACCGGATTAACCGTGCAGCAGATGATGCTGCTGGCTTGGCGATTTCTGAGAAGATGCGTTTCCAAATCAACGGGTACAATCAAGCAATGCGGAATGCGCAAGATGGCATTTCTTTGCTGCAAACGGCTGAGGGTGCGCTGACCGAGGTTCATTCCATGCTGCAGCGGATGAACACATTGGCGAACCAAGCTGCTACAGGTACGTATGATGATGATGATCGAGCAGCTCTTCAGCTGGAAGTTGATGAATTGGTAGAAGAGATCGAGAACATCGCCACTTCCACTGAGTTTAACGGGATTAATTTATTGAATACTGCTGCGAGTGTAACATTCCAGATTGGCGCGCTAGATACAAATACGTTGAGCGTGAACATGGCTGATATGCGCCCAGTGGCAGCTGGACTGGCTGTTACAGGTGTGAGTGTGACGGGTCAGGCTAATGCAAACGCAGCATTGGATACGATACAGGCTGCAATTAATGAGGTTTCTGAAACTCGTGCACAGTTCGGTGCCGTTCAAAACCGATTGGAACACACGATCAACAACTTAGGCGTCACTTCTGAGAATCTGTCTGCATCCGAATCCCGTATTCGCAACGCAGATATGGCGAAGGAAATGACGGATTTCACGCGTAACCAGATTCTTGTTCAAGCGGGAACAGCGATGCTGGCGCAAGCCAACTCTGCACCGCAGGGCGTTCTGAGACTGTTAGGTTAAGACAAATCACTAATTTAGACCGCAGGGAAGCGGTCTCACTTAAAATCAAGGAGGATACAGAACATGAGCATGTTTATTAACACTAACGTAAGCGCAATTAATGCACATCGCAACCTGTCGTTCAACAACAACTCTATGAGCAAAACAATGGAGAAGCTGTCTTCCGGCTACCGGATCAACCGTGCAGCTGACGATGCTGCAGGCTTGGCGATTTCCGAGAAGATGCGTTTCCAAATCAACGGGTACAACCAAGCGATGCGGAATGCGCAGGACGGTATTTCCTTGCTACAGACTGCAGAGGGTGCGTTGACGGAAGTTCACTCCATGCTGCAACGGATGAACACATTGGCGAACCAAGCAGCTACGGGTACTTATGACAATGATGATCGTGCAGCGCTTCAATTGGAAGTTGATGAATTGATTGAAGAGATCGATAACATCGCCAAGTCGACGGAGTTCAACGGCATCAGCTTGCTGCAACAGAACACTTCGGTCACGTTCCAAATCGGTGCGCTAGATACGAATACGCTGGAAACTTCCTTAGCTGCTATGACGCAAGCTGCACTGGGTATCGATGCATTAAGTGTGTCCACACAAACGGGTGCCAACTCGGGTCTGGACATGATTCAATCCGCAATCAAGATCGTATCCGAGCGTCGTGCGAACTTCGGTGCTGTTCAGAATCGCTTGGAGCACACGATCAACAACTTGGGTGTCACTTCCGAGAACCTGTCTGCTTCTGAATCCCGTATTCGCAATGCAGATATGGCGAAAGAAATGACCGATTTCACACGCAACCAAATTCTTGTTCAAGCAGGAACAGCAATGTTGGCGCAAGCGAACTCAGCTCCGCAAGGTGTTCTAAGACTGTTAGGTTAAGCTAGTCGATTGATTTAAACTCTATAACCGCAAGGAAGCGGTTCATAATTAATCAAGGAGGATACAACACATGAGCATGTTTATTAACACGAACGTAAGCGCAATTAATGCACACCGTAACTTGTCCTTTAATAACAACTCCATGAGCAAGACAATGGAGAAGTTATCTTCTGGCTATCGGATCAATCGTGCAGCAGATGATGCAGCTGGTTTGGCCATTTCCGAGAAGATGCGTTTCCAAATTAACGGGTACAATCAAGCGATGCGGAATGCACAGGACGGTATTTCTTTGCTGCAAACGGCTGAGGGAGCGCTTACAGAAGTGCATTCCATGCTACAACGGATGAACACGCTGGCGAACCAAGCAGCTACAGGTACGTATGATAATGATGATCGGGCAGCACTGCAACTGGAAGTGGATGAACTAATCGCGGAGATTGACAATATTGCCTCTTCCACTGAGTTTAATGGGATTAAACTACTGAATACAGGTGCAAGTGTAACCTTTCAGATTGGTGCTCTAGACACGAATACGCTAAGTGTGAGTATGGCTGATATGCGACCATTAGCAGCAGGTCTTGCTATTACAGGTATAAGTGTGACAGGTCAGACTACTGCTAATAATGCATTATCCACCATACAAGCTGCCATTAATGATGTATCAGAAACTCGTGCACAGTTCGGTGCCGTTCAAAACCGCTTGGAACACACAATCAACAACTTGGGTGTAACTTCTGAGAATCTGTCTGCTTCTGAATCCCGTATCCGTAATGCAGATATGGCGAAGGAAATGACGGATTTCACACGGAACCAGATTTTGGTACAAGCAGGAACAGCAATGCTGGCGCAAGCGAACTCTGCACCGCAGGGCGTTCTAAGATTGTTGGGTTAATTAACCCTGTTATTTTGGAAGAAGATCATCGATAGGCGATAGCCTCGGTGGTCTTTTTTCTATGAAGAAGATCCTATAGAACATGGAGGGATTTTTTTCATTTTAAATTTACTGCTACATATCCGATATAATAAGCAAAGTATAAAAAAGGTGCTGAGTATATATGGAAGTCACTATCGATTCACGACCCGTACAGTGTACATCTGAAGATCTGCAGAGTTTTAACACGTGGTGGCAAGAAACTACCGGCGATATTTTCCAACAAGGTCGGTTATTATACCAAGTAAGTATAGACGGGGTTCCTTATTTCGACGGCTATGAGACACATATCATTCAACATTATGATCGGATAGAGAAGATCGAACTGTATACGAAGACGGAGGAGGAAGCACTGAAGGAGTCGATCAGTGAGTTGTATGCTTACAATCGTAAGCTGATCGATGCATCGGATCAAGTATCTACTGCATTTTATGGCGAGCCGGATCCCGAGCAGTGGGGTGTCTTTGCCCAGTATGTCGAGGGATTGCAATGGTTGTCTCAATCCTTGCAGTTTATACAAGCGCTTGCTGCTGAGAAAGCGCAATTCGCAGAGCTGCAACAGCCGATTGCGGACATTCAGACTATGATGCAAGAGAAGGTTGAAATGCTGGAGCAGGCATCTGATAATAAGGATTACACTTTAATGGGGGATATTATTCAATATGAATTCTCCGAGATACTGACTAAGATTGAACAAGTATTTGGAGGCCGTGTATGAAGACACATGTTGCTGATAACTTGATGTTGTTTCGCAAGTATTTCAATGATATCTACCATCGTGTTCGGAACTACGAGAGAGATCGTGATCATTACATACTAGAAGAGGGACGCAACGGCAGCCCGACACTTCAGGTGCACCGGAATGACGAACGGTACTATCTGCACAGCAACTACAATCCTGAGCGTGAAGCGGATAAGTGGTTGGAACATATGCAGGATGAGATTCAGCATGTGAAGCAAGTCATATTTTACGGCATTGGACTTGGCTATCATCTAGAAGCGTTCATTAGGAAGTATCCAGATAAGAGCATCTACCTGTATGAGCCTGATGCAGAGGTGTTGCAAGCAGCAATTGAAGCAAGGAATCTGGGGAAGATTCTGAAGCATGCCAAGATTGCAGTGTTCGGCTTCGGTCCAGGTAACTATACGTTAGACAGGTTCGTCCAATATTTCGTAGAGCAAGTATCACAAGAGCACAAGGTTCTCATTCCGCCTAGTTATGTGCGGGCATATGCGGAACAAATCCAGACCTTCCAGAAGGAAATGCAAAACGCTGTTCTTCGGTACCGGGGGAATATGCACACGTTCCTAGCGTTTCGAGAGGAGTGGCCTGAGAACATTCTGATGAACATGGCCAAGAACGTCTCCAGTACACCGATAAACAAGCTGGAAAATGCGGCAAAGGACATTCCGGTTGTGATCGTAGGCTCCGGACCTTCACTAGATTTGGACAAGGAATACTTGAATAAGGTTGCCGAGCGAGCGTTGATATTCGCTGCTGGTTCCAGTATACAGGCGCTATTGGCTATGGGAATTGTTCCGGACATGATCTTCTCGATCGATGGATCAGAGAAGAATTACGAGATATTCAAGAAGCTGGAATACGAAGAAGTTCCGTTCCTTTATTGTCCTTTCGTCAGACATAAGATTATAGAAGAGAAGCAGAAGCATCTATTCCATGTAGTAATGACGAATGATACGATCTCGCAGCATTTACTGAAGGAGGAGTCGCTCAAGAAGAAGTTTCACTCTACGACTTCCGTGACAGGGACAGTGCTGCAAGCTGCTGCACTCCTAGGTTGTAATCCAATTGTTCTGATGGGCCAAGACTTATCTTACCCCGGAGGAAAGTTCTATGCGGGTGCCGTCAATCACTTCTCAGAGGAAGAGCTTGACCAGCAGAGGAAGAAAGTAAAGCTGACCGTGGAGAACGTACAAGGCGGACTCAATGATATATCGAAGCCGATGCTGAATACACTGCGAGATATGGAAATGACCTTGGAAATTTTTAACCGCAATAGTACGGTGATCAATACATCTAAGGTTGGGGCTCTGATACGGGGCACTGAGCATCAAGAGATTGAAACGTTACTGCAACAATCTTTGACTAATAAGCTGGATAAGAAATTTTATTATACAGCCTTGAGCGAAGTGCAGGAACAGTATGGTGACGAGGAGAAGACGGAGATCTATCAAGGTATGGAGAAGCTGAAAGACGACCTGGAGAATATGGAAAAGGCAGCAATGGGACTTCTTGAAGACCTGGATACACTTAAGCAGACTAGACAAGGGAAATTAGAAGCCATGATTGACGACATTGATAAGAAATGGCTAGCGCTTGTACGTGACCAAGCATTCGAACGTGTTGTGGCTATGACGATCCAAACACAGCTAATGACGTACAAACGATATCTTCCGCAAATCAAGGAAGAAGCAGATATGAAAGTGAAGGCAGATCTTATCTACAAGAACATGGGACTTGTAGCAGCTGGCATTGTGCGGTCTGTGCCTAGTCTTAAGAAGAAGCTGGATGAAGGCATGGTGAAATATCGTTCCTTGCATTTCCAGTCGGCTCATTAGAAGCAGTAAGAACATTAGCAATGGGATGAAGGTGATGAAGTGGCTCAGAAGGTACTGGTAACTGGAGCAGATGGCTTCATAGGCTCACATCTAACAGAATATCTGGTCAGACAAGGATACGATGTGAAGGCTTTCGTATTATATAACTCTTTTAATTCGTGGGGATGGCTGGATGATGTTCCATTGGACATCAAGCAATCCATAGAGGTGTTCAGCGGCGATATTCGCGATGCCTACGGTGTGAAAGCAGCTATGAAGGATTGTGAGGCAGTCCTGCATCTAGCAGCATTGATCGCGATTCCTTATTCTTATCATTCTCCTGCTACTTATGTTGAAACGAACGTAATGGGTACATTGAATGTTCTTCAAGCAGCTAGGGAATTAAACCTTGAGAAGATTGTTCACACGTCGACCAGTGAAGTGTATGGAACGGCGCAATATGTGCCCATTACAGAGCAGCATCCGTTGCAGGGGCAGTCGCCCTATTCAGCCAGCAAGATCGGAGCCGATCAGATGGCTTATTCGTACTACACTTCATTCCAACAACCAGTATCCATAATCCGACCCTTCAACACGTACGGTCCGCGCCAGTCAGCACGTGCAGTGATACCGACTGTTATCTCGCAAATTGCTAGCGGAATGGAGCGAATTATGCTCGGAGCATTGCATCCGACTCGTGATTTCAACTATGTGGAAGATACAGTGCGGGGCTTTGTATCCATATTGGAATCACCCGCTTCAATCGGGGAAGTTGTGAACATTGGCAGTAATTATGAGATTTCCATACAGGATACGGTGAAGGCCATTGCCGAAGTCATGGGGCGCGAAGTAGAAGTCGAATTAGACGAGAATCGGCTGCGACCTGCGAAGAGCGAAGTCGAACGGCTATGGGCGGATAATAGCAAGGCCAAGGATCTGGCGGGATGGACGCCTGTCTATGGAGGAAGAGAGGGCTTGAAAAGGGGGTTGGCGGAAACAGCTGACTGGTTCTTGAAGCCCGAGAATCTGAACAAGTACAAGGCTGATTCCTACAATATATGAGTACCAAGAACGAGTTTGCAACTAATGTTATCCGTATCCTTCAAGATGTGCTTGTGAAGCAGAAGGAGAAAGAACATCTTCCCCTGCATGAACCTGTATTATCAGGCAATGAGTGGTGCTATATAAAAGATTGTCTGGATTCTGGATGGGTCTCTTCCGTAGGAAAGTACGTGGACGCATTCGAGGAAAATTTGGCTAGCTATACAGGCGTGAAGAAGGCAGTGGCTGTCGTTAATGGCACGGCGGCCCTTCATATTTCACTACTATTGGCTGGCATTGGGCCACAGGATGAAGTGATTGTGCCAACACTTACATTTGCGGCGACGGCCAATGCCGTTGCTTATACGGGGGCCATTCCACATTTTGCTGATTGTGATGAGCAGACATTAGGTATCGATGCGGACAAATTGGATGCTCACTTGGCTGACATCGGCATACGCAGACAATCAGGTCTCTATAATCGAATGACAGAAAGACGGATCCGAGCACTGGTGGTGATGCATACTTTCGGACATCCATCGAACATGGACAAGCTTATACGTATAGCTGATCGATACCGACTTACTCTCATTGAAGATGCTGCTGAATCATTGGGCTCTTTTTATAAAGGGACGCACACAGGGAACTTTGGAAAAGTAGCCGCCATGAGCTTCAATGGAAATAAGGTGCTGACAACCGGTGGGGGAGGAGCGATTCTAACGAATGACGAGGCACTGGCAGCGAGAGCCAAACATTTGACAACGACGGCCAAAGCCCCTCATTCCTGGGAAATCTCACACGATGAACTAGGGTACAACTATCGCATGCCCAATCTCAATGCAGCGCTGGGCTGTGCGCAATTGGAGCAATTGCCCGCTTTTCTGAATAAGAAGAGGCATCTGGCTGAAAATTATCAGAATGCATTTTCCCTGCTAACAGGTATCAGATTTTTCCAAGAACCAGCAGATGCGAAGAGTAATTTCTGGTTAAACGCATTGATCTTGGAGAAGCCGGATTCCTTCATACGTGATGACATTTTGCATAAGGCCAATATGCATGGACTGATGGTACGACCTATATGGCGGCTGATGCATCGACTGCCCATGTACGCGCATTGTCCCACTATGGAGCTCAAAACTGCGGAACGGATGGCAGACTCTATCATTAACATTCCAAGCAGCGCTTACTTGGGAGGGGATTAGATTTGAAACGTAAGATTGCAGTTGTCACAGGCACAAGGGCTGAATATGGTTTGTTATATTGGCTCATACGACAAGTACATGAATCCTCCAGTTTGGAGTTGCAATTAATTGTTACAGGGAGTCACTTATCTCCTGAATTCGGAAACACGCTATCTCAAATCGAAGAAGATCATTTTCCAATAGTGGCGAAAGTAGAGATGTTGCTCTCAAGTGACACACCTGTAGGAATTGCAAAATCTATGGGTTTGGGCGTTATCGGGTTTGCAGATGCACTAGATCGTTTGAGACCGGATATCATGGTTTTATTAGGAGATCGGTACGAAATTTTGGCTGCAGCGCAAGCTGCCATGATAGCGCGTATACCAATGACCCATATTCATGGCGGTGAATTAACAGAAGGGCTTATTGATGAAGCGATTCGTCATGCTGTAACGAAGATGTCGCATCTACACTTCACAGCTGCTGAACCTTACCGGCAGCGTGTCATACAGTTGGGTGAACAGCCGGATCATGTATTCAATGTGGGGGCGATAGGTCTCGATAACATCGTAAACTTACCGCTCATGGAGAAAGAGGCGCTTGAACATTCGATCGATTTTTCGTTTGGCGAGATGAATTTTCTGGTTACCTATCATCCAGTGACACTGACTGACCAAGATCCAGGAGAGGAATTTCGCCAACTACTAGTTGCCTTGGAACGGTTTCCCAAGGCAAAACTGATCATAACGAAACCGAATGCGGATACTTACGGCAGACGTATCCACTTTTTGATAGATGAATATGCCGCGGAAAACCCGGATAGAGTATTAGCGGTTGTTTCGTTAGGACAACTTAGGTATCTGAGTGCGTTGCAATTTATAGATGCGGTTATCGGAAACTCCTCCAGCGCTTTGATTGAGGTCCCGTTATTTCGCAAGCCATCCATCAATATCGGCGATCGCCAAAAAGGAAGAATTTGCGGAGAGACAGTTGTCAACTGCGGGACCAATGCCGATGAGATTGAATCAGCTATTCGCTATGCATTAAGTCCGGTGCATCGAGACATAGTTAGCAAGTCCAAATCACTCTTCGGTGAAGGTGGGACATCTCAAAAGATCGTTGATATTCTGAAATCGATTGATCTCAATCAATTAATCATAAAGCGATTTTATGATTTGGAAAGGTAGATCGCGATGCTCAATATCTTATTCATAGGTTGTGTGCAATTTAGTAAGGTTGTTCTTCAGCATTTATTAAGCAAAGCATCTCATTATCGGATTGTGGGAGTTGTAACAAAAAAAGCGTCGCGCATGAATGCTGACTTTCAAGACTTAAGTCCATTAGCGAGAGAAAACGGGATTCCATGGATTTACGCCGACCAGCTTGAATCAGCCTCATTAAGAGAATGGGTGAAAGATCAGTCGCCGGACGTGATCTATTGTTTTGGTTGGTCACACTTGATCAAGCAGGATCTTCTGTCAGTTCCTCCACTCGGAGTCATTGGCTATCATCCTGCAGAACTTCCACAGAATCGCGGTCGACATCCAATTATATGGGCGCTTGTAATTGGTCTCACACAGACTGCCTCTACGTTCTTCATTATGGACGAAGGTGCGGATTCGGGAGACATCATAAGCCAAGAAGTTATACCCATTGCGTACGACGACGATGCTGGTGCCTTGTATCATAAGTTGCTTGTGATGGCTTTGAATCAAGTTGATCTGATAACGCATGGCTTTGTGAACAATCAAATCATATCCATTCCACAAGAGCACGATAAAGCAAACTACTGGCGCAAAAGAAACAAGAACGATGGTTGTATAGATTGGCGCATGTCTTCAAATACGATCTACAATTTGGTTCGTGCATTGAGCAAGCCGTATCCCGGTGCACATTGTGAATATTTGGGGCAGGATGTTCATATATGGAAAGCCAAAGATTTGGGAGTGCTGAAGGAATATCAGCACTGGGAGCCTGGCAAAGTCATCGCAAGCAATCATGAATCAGTTGTAGTGAAATGCGGGCAAGGTGTTATTTCACTTTTGGATCATGAATTTCCGAATTTGCCTGAGGAGGCTAGTTATCTATGAGAAAAACTATGGTGGTAGCACCTCATCCAGATGATGAGACACTAGGCTGTGGTGGGACGATATTGAAACATAAAGCAATGGGGGATGAGGTCTATTGGCTTATTATATCTTCTATTCCAGTTCAGGCAGGGAATGAGCTTGATAGAAGCAGGAGAAATGATGAAATCAAACTAGTTCAGGAACGATATCAATTTAGCGGAGTTTATCGCTTGGAAGTTCCTGCAGCACAATTAGACACGTTACCAATAGGGGAACTTGTTACACGCATAAGTAATGTCTTCAAAGAAGTTCTACCTCATACTATTTATGTGCCGAATCGTAGTGATGTGCATACAGATCACAAATACGTGTTTGATGCGGTAATCTCTTGCACGAAGTGGTTTCGTTATCCATCCGTGCGCCGAGTATTGGCTTATGAAACATTATCTGAGACTGAATTTTCGCTGAATCCGGATCTGCCGGGTTTCAGACCTAATGTATTTGTAGATATCTCCTCATACTTGGATCAGAAGGTAGGGATTATGAATATATATGCTTCCGAAGTTTCTGCATTTCCATTTCCAAGGAGCGAAAAGGCCATCCGTTCGTTAGCTGCAGTTAGAGGAGCTACTGCGGGTTGTGAAGCGGCTGAGGCGTTCATGTTATTAAAGGAGATATTATGATGACAAAGCGTTCTTGCACCATCATTGCAGAGGCGGGTGTGAACCACAATGGTTCGCTATCCATGGCGAAGGAATTAGTAGAGGCAGCCGCGAAAGCCGGAGCTGACGCGGTTAAGTTTCAGACTTTCAAGGCGGAACAAATTGTCTCTAGAACAGCTGAGAAAGCGCCATATCAAAAAGCATCAACATCTGGAGGTAAATCTCAGTACGATATGCTAAAGGGGTTGGAACTTTCCGAGCACATGCATATTGAACTGGCAAGTTATTGTGAAAAGCTAGGTATCACATTCTTGTCGACCGCATTTGATTTAACAAGCTTGGACTTTTTGTTAACGAGAATCGGACTGCCTTTTATCAAAATTCCTTCAGGTGAAATAACGAATGCCCCATTTCTATATGAAATCGGACGTAGGCATTTACCTGTTATGCTCTCGACGGGGATGAGCACGGTAGGAGAGATAGAGCAAGCATTAGGCGCGCTTGCATTAGGCTATCTGGGTGAGGAAGAGAATTTGCAGTCAGACAGATTGGCAATTTCTGCATACACTGAAGGGAGACATCTGCTGGAGAATTATGTAACATTGCTTCATTGTACAACTGACTACCCAGCTCCGTTGGGTGATGTGAACTTGAATGCGATGTGTACCATGAAGAGCACCTTCGGGCTTCCAGTCGGGTATTCTGATCATACAGAAGGAATCGCTATTTCGGTAGCAGCCGCCGCTATGGGCGCTTCTGTTGTAGAAAAACACTTCACATTGGATCGGAACTTGCCGGGACCAGATCATCAAGCCTCATTGGAGCCTGCTGAACTAAGTGAAATGGTACAAGCTATTCGACAGGTTCATGAAGCGATGGGATCACCATTGAAATCGCCATCTCCTCACGAATTGGTGAATCGGAATGCCGTACGTAAGAGCTTGGTTGCGGCCAAATCCATTAGAAAGGGCGAACGATTTACGTCAGATAATTTGAGTGTAAAACGCCCTGGTTCAGGAATCTCTCCGAATTACTATTGGGATTGGCTAGGTAAAATAGCCGATCGAAACTACGAACCGGATGATGTTATATGAGAAAGGAATGGATCGTCATAGGCAGTGGAGGGCATGCATCGGTAATAGTTGAGGCTATCTGGATGAATGGGAACCCTGTGATGAAGGGCTACACTGCTAAGCATAAAGAATGTCACGAAGGTATGTGGGAAGGTCTCCCGTTGATCGGGAATGATTCAGTCATAGACAAATTTCAAACAGATTCAGTGCTTCTTGCTAATGGTGTGGGTTCGCTCGGTCTTGCAGATGATACACGCAGACGAATTTACTCGGAATGGAGCGACAAGGGATACCAATTTCCCGTTATTGTTCATCCGACAGCGATTGTCTCTCCAGGTTCCAGTTTAGCAGAAGGTGTTCAGGTTTTGGTTGGTAGTGTCGTTCAAACCGGTGCAAGGATAGAAGAGAATTCAATTATTAATACCAAATCGATAGTAGAACATCATTGCCGAATCGGTGCCCATACCCACGTTGCGCCTGGTGCAGTCCTATGCGGTAATGTGCAGGTAGGTTCAGGTGTTCATATAGGGGCTGGTGCTATTATCAAGCAAGGGCTTCACATAGGCGATCAAGCCGTAGTTGGAGCGGGAGCAGTAGTGATCCGAGATGTGCCCGCCCATCGTACAGTTATCGGGGTACCTGCAAAGGAGGTGCGGTAATGCGAACATGGGAAAGCACACTTGTCCAGCTGGATAGTACGATTAAGGAAGTTATTCAAGCGATCGATGCAAGCGGCATGCAGATTGCGCTCATCGTGGATGAGCAGCGTATTCTGCATGGAACCGTGACAGACGGGGATGTGCGCCGTGGTTTTTTGAAGGGCAAGACATTAGAGGACTCGACTACAGAGATCATGAATCCGAATCCGTTAACGGTGCAGCAGCACGAAGATAACAAGCATATACTGCGGATTATGCGCCAACGCAAGTTGCATCAAATCCCCATTGTGGATGAGAAGGGGATTGTAGTCGGTCTAGAGAGCATCGATGAGTTGCTGGAACCGGAAGCCAAGGACAATTGGGTTGTCCTGATGGCAGGCGGACTCGGAACTAGGCTGTATCCGCTGACTGAGGATTGTCCGAAGCCGCTTCTGAAGGTAGGCAACAAGCCGATTCTCGAAACGATTATGGAGAATTTCATGAGTTATGGATTGCGAAAGTTTTATATTTCTGTTAATTATAAGGCGGAAATGATCGAGGATTACTTCGGTGATGGCTCTAAGTGGAATGTTGAAATTCGATATCTGCGCGAGGACAAGCGTCTGGGCACAGCTGGCGCGCTGAGTCTAATTCCAGAGAAGTCGGAATCCCCCGTTATTGTCATGAATGGAGATTTATTAACCAAGGTCAATTTCTCGCAGCTTCTGCAATTTCATAGTGAACAAAAAGCGATTGCGACCCTTTGTGTAAGGGATTATGAGTACCAGGTTCCTTATGGAGTGGTGCGAGTGGATGAGAACAAGCTTCAAGCTATAGTAGAAAAGCCCGTTGAACGTTATTTTGTCAATGCAGGCATCTATGTGTTGAACCCGGAACTGCTGAATGAAGTGCCTGCGGACAGATTTTACGATATGCCTACATTGTTTGAAACATTGATTCAATCTCGCCGGAATGCGGCTGTCTTCCCGATCCGTGAATATTGGATGGATATTGGCAGAATGGATGATTTCGAACGTGCTAAAAGCGAGTATATGGAGGTCTTTCTGTGATTGGAAAGTATCGTATATTAGCTGTTATACCGGCAAGGGGAGGATCACGAGGAGTCCCTGGCAAAAATATTCGTTCCTTGTTGGGCAAGCCTCTTATAGCTTGGACAATTGAGGCAGCACAACAATCGCGATACTTAGATCGAATCATAGTGTCATCGAATGATCGAGCAATCATCGATGTAGCCCAACGTTATGGTTGTGAGGCTCCGTTCGTTCGTCCAGGGGAATTATCTCAGGATGATACGCCCGGGATTGATCCGATTCTGCACGCGCTAGACCAGTTGCCTGGTTATGATTATGTGCTTATGCTTCAGCCAACATCACCTTTACGAACTTCTGAAGATATTGATGCTTGCATGGAGTTGTGTATAAAATCTGGTGCAAGTAGCAGTGTGTCGGTAGTCGAGCCAGACAAGAGTCCATTTTGGATGTATCAGATGAATGTAGAGGGTAAGCTTAGCCCCTTAATTGACAAACCATTGGTTACTAGAAGGCAGGATCTTCCTATCTCTTATGCATTAAATGGAGCGTTGTACTTTGCTAAGATTGACTGGTTAAAGAAAACGCGCGGTTTTATTGATCAGAATACCGTTGGTTACATCATGCCGCGGGAACGCTCCTATGATATCGATACTTTACACGACTTTGAGCTCTGTGAATATCTGCTGCGCAAGCCTGTGGATAATGTGGACAACTCTGTGCATAACTAATGAAAACAAGCTTACATCATGTTAAGGGATTGTAAATAACTTAGGAATAACTTCGGACAATAACGAACGGCCTGTTGACAAGTGTCAGAAAGAGCGTCCTCGACATGATGAAATACCGGCCCGTATGCAAGCAAATCCGCATAACGACAGGCATTTTCGTAAGTGTTTTTGATTGACATTGCGTGTGCGGAGTGTTATATTCAGAATGTGAGTGTAAGCTCGCAGCTATTTGAATACGAAGGGAATGTTTTTGCATGCAAGGTAAAGTGAAATGGTTTAATGCAGAGAAGGGTTATGGCTTTATTGAGACTGATGAAGGCGGCGACGTTTTCGTACATTTCTCCGCTATCCAATCCGAAGGCTTCAAGACTCTTGACGAAGGTCAAGCTGTAGAGTTCGACATCGTCGAAGGCGCACGCGGACCTCAAGCAGCTAACGTCATTAAGTTATAATCTCTACGCGGGATTGATACCCGCCTCTTATAGAGGATTATAGATCGATTAGCAGCAACCCGCCCCGGGGGATTTCTCCTAGGGCGGTTTTTTTGCGTGGGAGTAGAACCACCCCTTGTTTCGGTGAATATTTCCTGACAGTTTGTAAATGATTTTTGAAGGTGCTCCTCGGATGTGCTACAATAGTGACAAGCAAAAGGAGGAGGAGTTCATATGAAACTGAACATTCGCGGTCAGAATCTTGAAGTCACGCAAGCGCTGAAAGATTACGTGGAGAAGAAACTCGGCAAGCTCGAACGTTATTTCGATACTCCCCCTACTAATGATGCCCAGGTCACGCTGAGTGTCAATAAGGACATTCAGAGCGTCGAGGTGACCATTCCGATGCCATCCTTGCTGCTTCGCGCAGAGGAGCGCAATACGGATATGTATACGTCGATTGACTTGGTGCTGGATAAGCTGGAACGGCAAATCCGCAAGCACAAGACGAAGGTGAACAGCAAGTTTCGTCAGGAAGGCAGCCTGCGCACGCTCTTCAAGGACAACTTCGAAGCAACGGTACCTAACAAGCCTCTGCATGAAGAGGAAGAAGACGATATGGAAGTCGTTCGCACCAAGCGCTTCACACTCAAGCCTATGGATATAGAAGAAGCGATTCTTCAGATGAACATGATCGGGCATGATTTCTTTGTTTTCTCCAATATGGATTCCGAAGAAGTCAATGTCGTGTATAAGCGAAGTGACGGTCGGTATGGGTTGATTGAACCGGCCAAGTGAAGATTGTTACAATAGTGTAATGTGATATAGTATTAGTACAGCCGCCTTTATGAACATCGTCGGAATCAGACGTTGCTAATGGAGGCGGTTTCTTAATTAGATCACCAAGTACATACAGCACAATTCACTGGAGACGTGATGATAAAGGAGAGAACAGAATGAGTCGAATTGAATTTATTCATCTTGGCATGATGAAAACCGCTACAACCTATATGCAACAAGTGTGGAATACTGATCCCGCATATGCTCTTTCATACAGAGGGAATGTTGCATTTGTAGAACAGTTGAGGGAAGAGGTTAGACTGAAAAGAACACAAGGATATGTGCAAAGTGAAATTAACACGGATTCACCGTACGTAGAAGGTCAGAAAATTGTAGTTTCCAATGAGGGATTTTCCACAGCTTTCCTGAATGAGCCTGAATATCAAACGCGTATTCCCGATTTCATAGAGTTTGCAAGCCGTAACCTTGGCAGATTATCTGATGCAACATCTAATATTCTGCTTGTAGTTAGAGAGCCATTGTCATGGATAAGATCTATCTATAATCAATCGATCAAACAAGGATGGAGTGGGAATATTCAGCAATTTATCGATCAGCAAACACAATTTTTGATCCATTCCTTTGACGTCGAATACTTAGTTCGTTCATATAGTAGATATTTCGATAATATTTTGATTCTACCTTATGAAATCATGAAGAATGATGAGTCTTTGTTTTGGGAGATTATCTCGCACACATTCGACATCGACAAACCGAAGGTTACTGTTGAAAAAAGCCAAGGGGTTATGAATGAATCGATTGGTACAGACAGACTATACCTCCTCTCGAAACTTCATGGAATGTCTGAATTATTCATAAACTTTTTACAGAATGCTGACGAAATTATGATGCAGAATGAAAAGCAAACCTTAATAGATCATCAAGTTAATTACGGTAAGTGGGTACATCGTATATTTGTAGAATTTGCCGAGCAGGAGAAAATTGATGCTCTCATTCAATGGTTAGATTTAACTGGTCCGGATGAGGAGTTCTTCGAATTCAGATTACCCGCTGCCTTGATTCAAGCAATTGAGAATAAATATATTAAGTACCTGCAAAATAATATTGTTCGTGAATATCCGGATTATTACGCAGAGATGCTAGAAAAATTTACACAATCTTAGCTTAATCATGTTGCTATATGGCATCGAATCCCCTCATCTTGCTACCACCCAATGAAAACTGATACAATGAATACCATCGACTGATGATTCGGAAAGGGGACACCTACATGTTAGGTTTGGTGAGGAAAATGTTCGGTGATCCGAACGATCGCGAGCTGAAGCGCCTGCAGCGCAAGGTGGAGCAGATCAACGGTCTGGAGCCGCAGATGGAGGCGCTGTCCGATGAGCAGCTGCAAGGCAAGACAGTGGAATTCCGCGATCGGCTTGCGAACGGGCAGACGCTAGATGATCTGCTGCCGGAAGCGTTCGCGGTGGTGCGTGAAGCATCGAGGCGCACACTTGGGATGCGTCACTTCGATGTGCAGCTGATTGGCGGTATGGTGCTGCATGAAGGGCGCATTGCGGAGATGAAGACAGGGGAAGGGAAGACACTGGTCGCTACGCTGCCAGTGTATTTGAATGCGTTGGAAGCGAAGGGTGTGCACGTCATTACGGTCAACGATTACTTGGCCACTGTGCAGAGCGAGCAGATGGCGAACATTTATAACTTCCTAGGTCTGACTGTCGGGGTTAATCAGAATAGCTTGTCGCATGAGCAGAAGCAGGAAGCCTACAGCTGCGACATTACGTACGGCACGAACAATGAGTTCGGTTTCGATTACTTGCGGGACAATATGGTTCTGTACAAGGAACAGATGGTGCAGCGTCCCTTGCACTATGCCATTATAGATGAAGTGGATTCAATTCTGATTGATGAGGCGCGGACACCGCTAATTATTTCTGGACAAGCTGCCAAGTCCACGGATATGTACTACTCGGCAGATCGCTTCGTCAAGACGTTGCAGGCGGAAGAAGATTATACCGTTGATATTAAAGTGAAGAGCGTGCAGCTTACCGAGGCAGCTGTGGCTAAGGCGGAGCGAGCATTCGGCATTGAGAACTTATTCGATCATGCGCATGTCACCTTGAACCATCATATTACGCAGGCGTTGAAGGCGCATGTCATTATGAAGCGGGATGTGGATTACGTTGTCCAAGATGGCGATGTCGTCATTGTCGACGAGTTCACCGGCCGATTGATGACCGGACGACGCTACAGCGAAGGTTTGCATCAGGCGATTGAAGCGAAGGAAGGCCTCAAGGTACAGAATGAGAGCATGACCTTGGCGACGATCACCTTCCAGAATTATTTCCGGATGTACAATAAGCTATCAGGCATGACGGGTACGGCGAAGACAGAGGAAGAGGAGTTCGGCAAGATCTACGGGCTGGATGTTGTCGTCATTCCGACGAACAAGCCGATGATCCGTGACGATATGGCGGATGTCGTGTACAAGACTGAGCGAAGCAAGTACAAGATGGTTGCAGAAGAGATTGCCCGCCGCCATCAGAACAATCAGCCTGTGCTGGTCGGTACCGTTTCGATTGAAAATTCGGAGCTCATCTCGGATCTTCTGAAGAAGAAGGGCATTACGCATAAGGTGCTGAATGCGAAGCATCATGCCGAGGAAGCCGAGATCGTTGCGAAGGCCGGACAAGCTGGCGGCGTTACAATTGCGACCAATATGGCCGGACGCGGTACAGATATCGTGCTTGGATCAGGTGTGTCGGACGTAGGCGGCTTGCACATTATCGGTACGGAGCGCCATGAGAGCCGCCGTATCGACAATCAGCTGCGCGGTCGTGCCGGTCGTCAAGGCGATCCCGGCTCCTCACAGTTCTTCCTGTCGCTGGAGGATGAGCTCATGCGCCGGTTCGGTGCGGAGAATATTATGAGCATGATGAACCGGCTCGGCTTCGAGGAAGATCAGCCGATCGAGAGCAAGCTGATTACGAAGGCTGTGGAATCCGCGCAGAAGCGGGTGGAAGGCAGCAACTTCGATGTGCGGAAAGTCGTCCTGCAATACGATGATGTGATGAATCAGCAGCGGAACATTATATACAAGCAGCGCCAAGAAGTGTTGGAGGCTGACGCGCCGGCGATGAAGAAGATTACCTGGAACATGATTGAGCCGGTCATGGAGCGCATAGTAGAAGCGCACTGCCCGGATGATCAGGTACCGGAAGAGTGGGATTTGACGGCGGTGGTCGACTATGCGAACGCTACCTTCCTGCAGGAAGGTATGCTGGCTGTACAGGACTTGAAGGGCAAGGAGAAGGAAGAGATTATCGAGAAGCTGCATGGTCTGGTCAAGGACTTGTTCGAGCAACGTGAGCAAGAGCTAGGCGAAGAGACGATGCGCGAGTTCGAGAAGGTCGTCATCCTGCGTGCGGTTGACGCCAAGTGGATGGACCATATAGATGCGATGGACCAGCTCAGACAAGGGATTCACTTACGGGCTTACGGCGGTACGGATCCGCTGCGGGAATACCAGTTTGAAGGGTTCGAGATGTTCCATCAGATGATCGAGAGCATCCAGGAGGATGTCACCAAGTATACGATGAAGGCGCATGTCGAGACGAACCTGAAGCGTGAAGCAGTGGCCGAAGGACAAGCTGTCGATCCGAAGGCGGAGACGACGAAGAAGCCGGTGCGCCGTGCTGAGAAGGTCGGGCGCAACGACCCGTGCCCTTGCGGAAGCGGCAAGAAGTACAAGCAATGTCACGGGCAAAATGCATAGACTGAGCATGTGAGCGATTGACTATTTCGAGAGGTGAAGCAATCATGATTGACGCAGAGATTCGCCACGCGGCCAAGGACGCGGCCGCACGTATTCTTACCCTTAGGGGGTCTCTTTGACTTAGATTACAAGCTGGATCAGATTGAGAACTTCGAAGTGAAGATGAGCGAGCCGGGCTTCTGGGACGATAATGAATCCGCACAGAAGCTGATCGCCGAGAACAACGCAATCAAATCGGTCGTAGACCAGTACGAAAAGCTGTCTCAGCAGCAGGAAGACCTCGCCGCGATGATCGAACTCGTCGAGGAGGAAAGCGACGAGGCGATGGAGGCGGAAATCCGCGAAGCGATCGATCAGCTCGTTGCAGGCTTGAAGTCGTTCGAGCTACAGCTCATGCTGAACGAACCGTATGACAAGAGCAATGCGATTCTGGAGCTGCACCCGGGCGCGGGAGGCACGGAGTCGCAGGATTGGGCGGAGATGCTTCTGCGCATGTACCGCCGTTGGGCGGAGCAGCATGATTATAAGGTGGAAGTGCTGGATTACTTGCCTGGTGATGAGGCAGGTGTGAAGAGTGTGACATTGCTCATTCGCGGGCACAATGCTTACGGCTATCTGAAGGCGGAGAAGGGTGTGCATCGTCTCGTGCGCATCTCCCCGTTCGATGCTTCGGGTCGTCGGCATACATCCTTCGTCTCCTGCGACATTATGCCGGAGATCGACGATGACAATTCAGAGATTGAAGTTCGCCCGGAGGACTTGCGGGTCGATACGTATCGGTCGAGCGGTGCCGGCGGTCAGCATGTCAATAAGACTGAGTCGGCGGTTCGCCTTACGCACTTGCCGACCGGGATTGTTACAGCCTGCCAGACAGAGCGCTCGCAGATTCAGAATCGGGAACGCGCGATGCGTATGCTGAAGTCGAAGTTGCTAGAGAGACGGATTGAGGAGCAGCAGAAGGAAATTGCTGAGATCAAGGGCGAGCAGCTCGAGATCGGCTGGGGCAGTCAAATTCGCTCCTATGTGTTCCATCCGTACAGCATGGTGAAGGACCATCGGACGAATGTGGAGACGGGGAATGTGCAGGCTGTGATGGATGGCGAGCTGGATGTATTCATTGATGCCTATTTGCGCAAAGAAATTTAATGCAGGCTTCATCCTGTTGGGCTGCCGTGGACAACGGCATGCTCAGCGGGATGTTCTTTTTTGTCAGCAGCAGCGAGCAGTATTTGTGCTGGAGGACAGCAAGCTCGCGTTAGCATTATCGTGAATCGCTTGCAGCGTATTCACAGCCACATGCGGTCGGCAGGTTGCCGAAATGACAAGCGACAGGAAGGGTAGACGGATGCGGCGAAGAGTGAGACGAGGACAGTCTGGCGACCATCGGAACCGAACTGTGTACAAGCTATACGAATACGGTCTGCTGCTTATTGGCGCATTCATCATCGCTGCGAGCTTCAATCTGTTTCTGAATCCGAATCAGATTGCGTCCGGCGGTGTAGCTGGTATCTCGACGATTACCGAGCATCTATTCGGCTTGGAGCCAGCGATAGTACAGTGGGCGTTGAATATTCCGCTATTTCTGGTGGGGCTGTGGCTGCTTGGCGGCGGCTTCGGCTTGAAGACGGCGATCGGTTCGATCGTATTGCCGTTGTTCGTGCTGTTGACGAGCGGCTGGACGTCGCCAACACCGAATATGCTGCTGGCTACGCTGTATGGAGGTATTGGGATCGGCGCTGGCATTGGCCTCGTATTTCGCGCAAGAGGGTCGACGGGCGGCTTAGATACAGCAGCACAAATGCTGCACAAGTATACAGGGCTAAGGTTGGGGATGGCGCTCGCGTTGTTCGACGGTACGGTCATCGTAACAGCGGGCTTGGTGTTTACCCCGGAGAAGGCGTTGTATGCATTGATTGGTCTGTTCGTCACGACGAAGACAATCGATGTGATGCAGGTCGGCTTCAGTACGTCGAAGGTAGCTTATATTATTTCGGACAAGGCGGGGCAGCTGCAGCCTGTTATTTTGCAGGACTTGGATCGGGGATTGACTCGGCTGCAAGGGTATGGCGGGTATACAGGGGAGCAGAAGCATGTGTTGATGGTTGTCGTCTCGCAACGGGAGATTGTGAAGCTGAAGACACTTGTCCGCGCAGTGGACCCGCTCGCATTTATTATCTTGAGCGATGCGTCCGAAGTATTAGGGGAGGGCTTCAAGTACGGGAGTCCATAGATTATTGTGGGTGAGAATGCTCATTTCGTTCGTTCGCCACTTGCTCATTCGGGCGTGTTATACTATTCTATACGTGCTGACGAAAAAAAGAAAAACTGACATTGAATTTTCATTCATTAGAATGTATAATCATACATAACATTTTTGTACGGGAAAAGGGGACGGTTATGATGGCAAATGTACTGCGTGCGGCGATTGTTGGTTCGACTGGATACGGTGGGGTAGAGCTGATCCGGCTGCTGCAGCATCATCCGCAAGTTGAGATTACGTCCGTCATTTCATCTTCATCTGCCGGAACTCCGATTACAGACGGATTTCCTCACTTGCATACGATCGTGACAGACGATCTGGATGCGGTCGATATTCCGCTCATTCAGAGCAAGGCCGACATCGTGTTCTTGGCGACACCGTCCGGCGTAAGTGTGAAGCTGGTTCCGCAGTTTGTGGATGCTGGTTTGAAGGTGATTGACCTGTCCGGCGATTACCGCTTGAAGTCTGCTGAAGCATATAAGACCTGGTATAAGCATGATCCTGCTGAGGAGCATTATTTGCAACAGGCCGTGTACGGACTTGCCGAAATATACGGCGACAAGGTGAACGGACAGCCGTTCATCTCCAATCCAGGCTGTTACCCGACAGCTGCGTTGCTTGCCTTGTGGCCGGCAGTCAAGCAGGGATGGCTTGATCCGGCTTCGCTCATCATTGATGCGAAATCGGGTGTATCCGGAGCTGGGCGCGGGCTAGGCTTGAATGTCCACTATTCGGAGATCAATGAGAACTTCCGCCCGTACAAGATCAACAAACATCAGCATATTCCGGAGATTGAGCAAGTGTTGAGCGATGCGGCAGGCAAGCCGGTGAGCGTCACCTTTACGACGCAGCTCGTACCGATGACAAGGGGCATTATGACGACATGCTACGGTGTGCAATCGGAAGAGCGCACGGATGAGGATTGGGTACGGATGTATGAGGAATATTATGCTGGGAGGAAGTTTGTTCGCATTCGTCCGGCAGGACAATGGCCGGCGACGAAGGAAGTGGCTGGCTCGAACTATTGCGATATCGGCTTTGCTGCGGATGCGCGTACCGGCAGAATTACGATCTTCGCTGTCATCGACAACGTTGTGAAGGGTGCAGCCGGGCAAGCGATTCAGAACTTGAATCTGATGATGGGCTGGGACGAGACGCTCGGGCTTCAGATGTCGCCGGTCTATCCATAAATAACGGATTGCAGCATAAAAGCGGAGAGTGCAGGGCTGCCTGAGTCCTGATGAATGTATAGAGAAAGCAGGGACGACGAGGATGGAAATCGAAGATCACAAACATGTTCATATCGTAGAGGGCGGCTCTGTCACAACGCCGAGGGGATTTCGCGCAGGGGGATTGCATTGCGGCATTAAGAAGATTACGCGCAATGATCTCGGTGCGATAGTATGCGAGGTGCCGGCAGAAGCTGCTGCGGTGTTCACGACGAATGTATTCCAAGCGGCGCCGTTGATGATTACGAAGGAGAGTCTGGCTGCTGGCGGTAAGCTGCAAGCGATGATTGCCAATTCGGGCAATGCCAATGCTTGTACGGGTCAGCAGGGCGAGGACGATGCGCGCAGCATGCGGGCAGCGGCGGCGAAGGCTTGGGGACTGCCGGAGCATTATGTAGGTGTGACCTCTACAGGGGTTATCGGCGAGCTGCTGCCGATGGATAATCTGCTGAGCGGCATTGAGAAGCTGCCGGAAGCGGTATCGGATGAAGGCGGAGCGTCATTCAATGAAGCAATACTCACGACTGACTTGGTAGAGAAGACGATATGCGTCCGCGTGGACATTGACGGCGTACCTGTGCATATTGCTGGTGCTGCTAAGGGCTCGGGTATGATCCATCCGAATATGGCAACGATGCTCGGCTTCATGACGACCGATGCGCATATCGGCGCGTCAGAGCTGCAGCAGCTGCTCGGTCAGGCGACGGATGCTTCATTTAATATGATTACTGTGGATGGGGATACGAGCACGAATGATATGGTTGTAGCTATGGCGAGCGGGATGGCGGAGCACAAGCCGTTGAACGCGCAGCATCCGCAATGGTCAGATTATGCGGCTGCCTTCCTGCATGTGGCTCAGCACTTGGCGAAGGCGATTGCTCGTGATGGTGAAGGCGCAACGAAGCTGATTGAGGTGACCGTCAGCGGTGCAGTATCCCAGGAAGCCGCTCGCGCTATCGTCAAGACGATTATCGGCTCGAGCTTGGTGAAGACGGCAATATTCGGTGCAGATGCGAATTGGGGACGCATTATCGCGTGTGTCGGACGTGCAGGTCAGCCTGTGAATCCGGACACGGTAGATATACGGCTCGGGGACATTCGTACGCTGGAGCAGTCAAGGCCGGTACGCTTCGACGAGGAGCAGGCGGAAGAATACTTGAAATCAGACACGATCCAGATCCATGTGGGCTTGCACATGGGCGACGGTGCTGCAACGGGCTGGGGCTGCGATCTAACGTATGAATATGTGCGAATCAATGCAGCTTATCGGACGTAAATAAGGGGGAGAGCGGATGAACGACTGTTTTGTGATGAAGTGCGGCGGCAGTACGCTGGCAGAGCTTCCCGTAGGCTTCTTCGAGGAACTGAAGAGCCTGCAATCCGACGGTACGATCCCGATTATCGTCCATGGCGGAGGCCCTGCGATCTCGGATACGCTGGCGAAGCTGGACATACCGACTGAATTCGTAGGCGGCTTGCGCAAAACTAGCGAGGCGGTGCTTGATGTCGTCGAGATGGTGCTGGCTGGCAAGATCAACAAGGAGATTGTCCGACGCATCCAGGCAACGGGTGCAGCAGCGCTTGGGTTGAGCGGTGTTGACGGTCGTCTCATTGTGGCAGAGCCTGTCGCGAATGCTGATGAAATCGGGTTTGTAGGCGAGGTTGTGGATGTGCAGGCATCCCTTGTGCAAGGTATTGTGAATCTGGGCTATATACCAGTTATTGCGCCGATCGGCATAGATCAAGCTGGACAGCGCTACAACATCAATGCAGATACAGCGGCAGGAGCTGTCGCTTCTCATATCGGTGCAGCACGAATGATTGTTGTTACGGATGTTCCTGGCATTATGCGAACGGCGGCGAATGGCGACAAGCAAGTGCTGCCTGCTGTCACCCGTCAGGAGATTGAAGCGATGATCGAATCTGGTGAAATTTACGGCGGCATGATCCCGAAGGTGCGTGCTGCGATGAAGTGCTTGCACGGACAGGTCCATGAGGTTGTTATTGCTGACGGCAAGCTGCCCGGCATCTTGCGGCAAGTACTGGACGGAGTAGAAGTAGGCACACGTATTGTGCAGGATTAGATGAAATCCGCCACGTCAGTGGTGTATAGAGGAAGGGGAGTATAAGGATGCACGAGAATAACGCGGCGCTGTTTCCCACATACGCACGGTTTCCTATGGCGCTCGTCAAGGGTGAGGGGAGCAAGCTCTGGGACGATCAGGGCAATGAATATTTGGACTTCTTCAGCGGTCTTGCGGTTACGAACCTCGGTCATGCGCACCCGGCTGTGAAGAACGCTCTTCTGGAGCAGGCCAACAGGCTGTGGCATGTGTCGAATCTGTATCATATTCCTGCTCAGGAGCAGCTGGCCGAGCAGTTGACGGCTGCGAGTTGTGCAGATCGGGTATTCTTCTGCAACAGCGGTGCAGAAGCGAATGAAGCGGCGATCAAGCTGGCACGCCGCTATCATCAGCAGGTGAGACGCGAGCAGCGCTACGAAATTATTACCTTCCATCAGTCGTTCCACGGACGTACGCTGGCCACGCTGACAGCGACTGGCCAAGACAAGGTGAAGGAAGGCTTCGCTCCTCTTCCTGAAGGATTCGTCTATGCGGATTTCAATGATATAGATTCTGTGAAGCAGGTTATCAACGACCGCACGGCCGCGGTCATGCTGGAGACGGTGCAGGCAGAGGGCGGCGTGCATGTAGCTGATCCTGTATTTATGAAGGAGCTTGCAGCGCTGTGCGAGGAACAAGGGATCTTGCTCATTCTGGATGAAATTCAGACAGGGATGGGACGCACGGGCAAGCTGTTCTCCTATGAGCATTACGGCATAGAGCCGGATATCTTCACCTTGGCGAAGGGACTCGGCAACGGCTTCCCGATCGGCGCTGTTCTCGCGAAGGAGAAGTTGAGTGAAGCGTTCGCTCCGGGCAGCCACGGTTCGACGTTCGGCGGCAATCCGCTTGCAGCGTCTGTAGCCCATGCTGTGCTGCATACGATGCAGAAGGAGGAGCTGCCGCAGCGTGCGCTGACGATGGGCGGCACGATCACGGAACGGCTGCAGACAGCGCTTAAGGACAATCCGTTCGTTGAGGAAGTTAGGGGCTTGGGCTTGTTGATCGGCATCGCATGTGTTGAGCCTGTCGCTGAACTTGTCACACAAGCTCGTGAACAAGGCTTGTTGGTCGTATTGGCAGGGCCGAATGTGCTGCGGCTGCTTCCGAATCTATTGCTTGCAGAGGATGAGATGGAACGCGGGCTTGCGGTGCTGACGTCGATATTGGCCAAACAGGCGGTAGGAGAGGGGATATAAGATGAATCATGCAGTGAAGGAAGAACTTGTTACGGGGTTGAAGGGGCGCGATTTCTTGGCGCTCGTGGACTATACACCCGCTGAAGTGCGTTATTTGCTCGAATTGGGCATAGATCTGAAGCGCAGACACAAGGCAGGGGAGCTGTATCAGCCGCTGAGAGGCAAGACACTCGGCATGATTTTTGAGAAGAATTCGACACGCACTCGTGTATCCTTCGAGGTCGGTATGTATCAGCTAGGCGGACATGCGTTGTTCCTGAGCCGCAACGATCTGCAATTGGGGCGCGGCGAGACGGTATGGGATACGGGGCAGGTGATGTCGCGCTACTTGGATGGCATCATGATCCGCACCTTCGCTCACAAGAATGTTGTAGAGCTGGCGCGCGGTGCAACGGTTCCGGTCATTAACGGATTGACAGATTTGTCCCACCCGTGTCAAGCGATGGCTGACTACCAGACGATTCTCGAGGAGAAGGGCACGCTGGAAGGTGTGAAGCTCGCTTACGTAGGAGACGGCAACAATATGGTGCATTCGCTGATGATGGGAGCAGCCAAGCTTGGCATACACATTGCTGTTGCGACACCGGAAGGCTATGAGCCGGATACGGAAGTGCTTGAGATGTCGCAGGAGATTGCCGAACAGACTGGAGCTAAGATCGAAGTGCTGCGCGATCCGAAGGAAGCGGTAAGTGAGGCGGATTTTATCTATACGGATGTATGGGCAAGCATGGGTATGGAGGAAGAGCAGGAGCTACGGCTGAAGGCGTTCAAGGATTATGAGGTGAATGCGGAGCTTGTGCAATACGCGAAGTCGGACTATCGCTTCTTGCATTGTTTGCCTGCACATCGCGGCGAAGAGGTATCACAGGAGGTTATCGACGGCGGTCACTCGATCGTGTTCGATCAGGCCGAGAATCGTCTGCATGCGCAGAAGGCGATTATGGCAGCGACTATGTAAGCAATTAGGTTGAGGAGGGAATAGCAGTGGCTAAGGAAAAAATTGTGCTCGCCTATTCAGGCGGTTTGGATACATCTGTTATATTGACATGGTTGAAGGAAACGTATGACGCGGAGATCATCGCCTTCACAGCCGACATCGGTCAGAAGGATGAGCTGGACGGCTTGGAGGAGAAAGCGATCCAGACAGGCGCATCCAAAGTATATATTGATGATCTGCGTGATGAATTCGCACGCGACTTCATCTTCCCGATGTTCCAGTCGGGTGCGCTGTATGAAGGGCAATATTTGCTCGGTACGAGCATCGCTCGACCGCTTATTGCGAAGCGGATGGTGGAGATTGCGCGTGCCGAGGGCGCAACAGCGATTGCCCATGGCGCGACCGGCAAGGGCAACGACCAGGTGCGCTTCGAGCTGAACGCGGCGGCCTTGGCGCCGGAGATCCAATGCATCGCCCCGTGGCGGCTGGATACGTTCCGCGAGCAGTTCCCAGGCCGCGCTGAGATGATTGCGTATGCAGAGAAGCACGGTATTCCCGTTACGGCTTCGGCTGCGAAGCCGTATTCCACTGACCGCAACCTGCTGCACATCAGCTTCGAGAGCGGTATGTTGGAGGACCCTTGGTTTGATGCCAGTGCGGAATCGAATGAAGACATGTACGTGCTCAGCGTATCGCCGGAGCGTGCGCCCGATGAACCGGAATATATGGAATTGACGTTCGAGCAGGGCAACTGCACAGCGATTAATGGTGAAGCGATGAGTCCGCTTGCCATTATGGAAGCGTTGAACGAGCTAGGCGGCAAGCACGGCATCGGGCGAATCGATATGGTGGAGAATCGGTTCGTCGGCATGAAGAGCCGCGGTGTGTATGAGACGCCGGGCGGTACGATCTTGTTCGTCGCCCACCGCAAGATGGAGTCGCTGACGATGGACCGCGAAGTGATGAACCTGCGTGATTCGCTGCTTGCCCGTTATAGCGGACTTGTGTACAACGGCTTCTGGTTTGCCCCAGAGCGTGTTGCGCTACAGGCGCTCATTACCGAAAGCCAGAAGAATGTGAGCGGTACGGTGCGGCTGAAGCTGTATAAGGGCAATGTGATCAGCGCCGGTGTCAAGAGCCCGGTCAGCCTGTACAATCCGGATATTGCAACGATGGAGGCTGATCCTTCGCAGGCGTACAATCAGAACGATGCGACAGGCTTCATTAATCTGAATGCGCTGCGGCTGCGTGTGCAGTCAGGTGTCGAGCAGTCGAAGAAATAACGAGAACGACAGCATGAACGATCAACGCCGGAAGCATCGGTAGCGTACGGGCCGCACCTTCGCGATAGAGGGAGCTTGGTCCGTAGAGCTGCCGGCTGCTGCTCCGGCGATCTGTGTGAGTAAGGAAGGAGAACACAATGAGCAAATTATGGGGCGGCCGGTTTACGAAGAAAACCGACCAACTGGTAGAGGAATATACAGCGTCGATCGGCTTTGACAAGGAGCTGGCGGAAGAGGATATTCAAGGCAGTCTGGCGCATGTGGCGATGCTGGGCAAGTGCGGCATTCTGTCAGCTGAAGATGTGGAGAAAATTACGGAAGGTCTTCATCAGGTGCAGATGAAGATTCGCCGCGGTGAAGTGGATTATGCCATTTCGGACGAGGATATCCACATGAATATCGAGAAGCTGTTGATCGAGGAGATCGGTCCGGCTGGCGGGCGGTTGCATACCGGACGAAGCCGCAATGACCAGGTAGCGACCGATATGCACCTGTATTTGCGCCGCCGGGTTGTGGAATTCGTGCAGCTGCTGACGAATTTGCAGGAGGCGCTGCTCGGTCAAGCACGCGATAATCTCGATACGATTCTGCCAGGGTACACGCACTTGCAGCGTGCGCAGCCGATCTTGTTCGCCCATCATCTGATGGCCTATGTAGCGATGTTCCAACGCGATGCGGAACGGCTGCAGGACAGCTTCAAGCGCATCAATGTGCTGCCTCTCGGCGCAGGTGCGCTCGCCGGTACGACGTTCCCGATTGACCGCCACTTCGTAGCGGAGAAACTAGGCTTCGACCGTGTCTATGAGAACAGTCTGGATGCGGTTAGCGATCGGGATTTCATCCTTGAGTTTCTGTCCGCGGCGTCGATGATTATGATGCATCTGTCGCGCTTCAGTGAAGAGCTGGTCATGTGGTCGAGCACAGAATTTAACTTCGTCGAGCTGGACGATGCGTTCTGTACAGGCAGCAGCATTATGCCGCAGAAGAAGAATCCGGACGTGCCGGAGCTCATTCGCGGTAAGACGGGCCGCGTCTATGGCAATCTGATGGGACTGCTGACGACCTTGAAGTCGCTGCCGCTTGCCTACAACAAAGACATGCAAGAGGATAAGGAAGGCATGTTCGATACGGTGAAGACGATGCAGGGCGCATTGCAGCTGTTCGCCCCGATGGTTGCGACGATGCAGGTGAATCGTGACCAGATGCGCGAAGCTGTCAATCAAGATTTCTCGAATGCGACGGACATTGCCGATTATCTCGTGAACAAGGGACTGCCGTTCCGTCAGGCGCATGAAGTGATCGGCAAGACGGTGCTCTATTGCATTCAGAACGACAAGTACTTATTGGACTTGCAACTGGACGAGTTCAAGACATTCTCCAAGCTGTTCGAGCAAGATATATACGAGGTGCTGAAGCCGGAGAGCGTCGTGAATGCGCGCAATGTGTACGGCGGCACAGCTCGCGAGCAGGTGGAGCAGGCGATTGATCGTGCGGAGGCTGAGCTGGCCCAATCCCGCGAATGGGTGGAAGGCAAGCAAGAGGCGAAATAGGACAACCCATAACGAACATGCGCGTTCTCTGATGGAGAGCGGCGCATGTTTTTATTGTTCTAGCTCAATTGTCGAATTAGTGATCAAACGTGGTCACTAATTTCAAGATTCTCGTTGGATTTCTAATTTAGTGATCAAATGTGGTCACTAATCGAACCCCAATCGCGTGCCTCGGGATTTTCCTCGCAATTAAGATTAAAAATTATCACTAATTGACTCATAGAGCGAACGTACAGCAATTAAGATCACAAATTATCACTAATTGACTCATTGAACGGAATACTAAGCTTATTCGATAATTTCGACGAAAACAGGCCTCGACCTAATCTTATATTCCTTCATGCTGTGGCTGACCGGATCGATCATGTAAAATTCCGCATATCCGGTAATCGTATAATAACCTGGTGTATCGATGGCGATTTCCCGATCCCCTCGCACGAAGTTGTGCGTGTCTGGATCGTAGCGTTCTCCTGATGACAGTTCTTCTGTAATATCCAGTGTCAGCGCTACCCGCGGAAGCATGTCGCTCCAGTCCTTGCATGCAATCTCAACCGCGATCAAGGGTGCTCCATGATGAATGATGTAGTCGTCCTCGCTGTTGTTGAGCAACCACGTGTGTACGTTCAGCGGCTGATTGATGCTGGCAACGTCTCGCTCGAGACGGAGCTGAACCTCGAACATGTCGGCAGACGGGAAGTCCAACGGTTGTTGCTGTGCGCATCCAGCCCATAGGCTGACACTTGCTATGATGATGAGCACCATAGTAACTAAGGATAAGGTTCCTTTCATTCCAGTGCGTGTACGAATGATTCTCTCCTCCCGCTGTCCATTCACTCTCCCATCGTATGCAGCCTGCTACTGTGTATGCGGGCTTCCGCCCGGACCTCGACGGGCCGTTGTGCAAAATGGGCCATTGCCCTCCCGTTATTCGAAGAGAGGACCGGATACGCCGTCCTCGATAATTTGCCGCTTCGGTCCTGTTGGCTGAGGGGGCTGATCACCAGCTGCCCCCGTATGGCGAGCTACTAGCCGCGGCTTCGGCTGATAGCGGTCTGTTGAGATCGTTTCGGTAGCAACGGCCTTGCCGTCAACGAGCTTAATTCGCTCGGTCACGACTTCATAACCGACCTTCCCTTCCTGAAGAAGACGCTCTTCGCCCGGCTCCATATGTTGATTGCGCACGATCTTCACAGGCGGATCGATCGTTCGGGCAACCTTGGATCGAATATGATAGTGCACATTGTGCGGCATAGAGCCGAACAGTTTGACGGTTATCGTCTTGCCTTGCACAGCCGTTCGGATTTGCAAGTGCTTGCCGGTATTGTTCCGAAAGCGAAAGTTGATATGACCGGAGGAGAAGGTCGCATCCTGTCCGAGCGGCACATAACGGATCGGCAGCGAATGATTGCGCCGTTCGACAATGTCCAGTCCGCTGCGCAGCGCTGCATTGTACAGTGTAGTAGATACTTGGCAGATGCCGCCGCCTACACCGGGTACGATCTTGCCGTTCAAGATGATGGGCGCTTGCTTGTAACCACTCTGTTGCTTCGTTCGTTCGACTACAGCGGCATAATCGAAGATGTCACCGGGCTTCAGAATCATATCCTGCATCGTATCGGCTGTTGCTTGAATATTATGCACACGTCCCGCACCGCTGCGGGCGAATGAAGTCGTAAACTGGGCGATCTTCCGCTCGATCCCTTCCTTCTTCAATGTCTCGACTGTAACAGGCGGTGCAATGTCCTGCATCGGAAGCAATAGTCGGATCGGCGCTTTCACTTGTGTCGCTCCCATCTGCTGCATATCCTCCAGAGCACCTTCCAGTAACTTGATCCCAATGCTATGTATCTGCTGTTCGAGTGCGTTCGTATCGACATGCTGTACGGTTCGTCCTGCTACATAGGTCACTGTATCGTGATTCGTGATGATCCGTTGTGCATTGACTGGCTTGCTGTTCTGAACGTCTGCCCATTCACGCTCTACTAGTTCGTCTAGCTCTGATCGTTGCACAACAATGTTCAGCTTGACCGACTGATGACGCAGCTTCCAACGGGCTGCAGCCCGGCTGAACAGATTGCCTGTCAGCACGGGGGCAAGCGCAGCATGCAGCTCACTTGCATCAAGCGAGAGACCGGCGCCGCCTGCTTTTATGGGAATCGGTGAGCTGTTGTCCCATTGCATCGAGATCGGTTGTTCGCGGAGCACCGCATCCAGCTGTTGCAACTTTGCATCCAGCTCACTCTTCGTCATCCCGCCAATCGTCCACGCCGCTGTATGAACACCGCTCGGCAGCGTTGCTTGCAGCCCGTACAAGCCTACAGCCGCAACGAGAAGAATGCCAGCTATCAAAAATCCGCCCAGTATGTACATCTTCCTACTCCGTTTTGTTGTATTATTCCATCGCTCCACCGCACAAGACCTCCTTTATGCTATATTCTATGCTTGGACTGCCCACAAATTTCCTACCAAAGATAGACGAAATTTGCGTTAATAGATGATATAATGAGAGAATATGGTGATATTCTGAACTTCTTAAAGGAAATTCTCGCCTCATGTCGAAATAGACTAGTGCTACACACATACAGGAGACGTGATATTGTGATCGAAATGCAGGATGTATGGAAGGCTTATCCTGATGGAACCCCTGCTTTGAGAGAAGTAAGCATCAAGATAGACCGCAATGAATTTGTTTATGTAGTTGGACCCTCTGGGGCAGGCAAATCGACGTTTATGAAGCTAATCTATAGGGAAGAGAAACCGTCCAAGGGCCAAATTTTCGTAAACGGCTTTCACTTGGGGAAGCTGAAGCAGCGCAAGATACCGTTCGTACGCCGGAACATCGGTGTGATTTTTCAGGATTTTCGCCTGTTGCCCCAGCTGACTGTCTATGAGAATGTGTCGTTCGCCATGGAAGTGATAGAAGCGCCGAAGAAGCAGATTAAGAAGAGGACGATGGAGGTGCTTGATCTCGTCAAGCTCAAGCATAAGGCTGACAGCTTGCCGTCACAGCTATCCGGTGGTGAGCAGCAACGCACAGCGATTGCGCGTGCGATTGTGAATAACCCTTCTGTCATTATCGCAGATGAGCCGACTGGTAATCTCGATCCCGAGACATCAGCCGGCATTATGAGACTGTTAGAGGAAATCAACTTCCGCGGCACGACGATCGTCATGGCCACACACAACAGAGATATCGTCAACAGTATGCGCAAGCGGGTCGTTGCGATTGAAGGCGGCACGATTGTCAGGGACGAGCAACGAGGGGAGTACGGCTATGAAATTTAGAACCTTAGCGCGCCACTTGCGCGAAGGCTGCCTGAACGTCATTCGCAACGGCTGGATGTCGTTCGCCTCCGCTTCGGCAATCGCGATATCGTTGTTCGTACTCGGTGTGTTTTTACTGCTCGTCATGAATGTGAACAATCTGGCAAGTGAATTGGAGAACACTGTTGAAATTCGGGTGCATCTAGATGTAGTTGTGCCAGAAGAGCAAATTGCAAGCATTCAGAATGAAATAGGCAAGATTCCTGGCGTTAGCAAGATTACCTTCGTATCCAAGGAAGAAGGATTGGATCTGTTGAAGGAACGGCTTGGCGAGGAGAATGAGGACATTATTGAAGGGTATGAGGGCGATCAGAATCCGCTCAATGACTCCTTCACCGTGAAAGTGGACGAGCCTCGCAATGTAGAAGCGGTCGCCGGTCAGATCGAAGCGATTAACAGCGGGCAGTCACCGCCGCCGATTGTGAAGGTGCAGTACGGTGAAGGGTACGTGGAGAAGATGTTCGCTGTGACGAATATGATTCGCTATGTCGGCATCGGCTTGGTAATTGGCTTGGCCTTTACAGCGATGTTCCTCATCTCGAATACGATCAAGCTGACGATAATTAGCCGTCGCCGTGAAATTTCCATCATGAAGCTGGTAGGTGCAACGAACCCGTTTATCCGCTGGCCGTTCTTCGTAGAAGGTGCCATGCTCGGAATTATTGGCGCAGCGATTCCTGTTCTTGTCTTGTACTTCGGCTATGGCGCTATTGTGGAACAGAGTCAGGTAGAGCTTGGCCTTATGATGCTGCAGCTGTTGTCCGTCGATCAGATTGGATGGAAGGTATTCGGATCGTTATTAGGAATTGGCGTGTTGATAGGCATATGGGGCAGCATGATTTCTGTCCGCAAGTTTCTGAAAGTGTAAGCGAGGGGGAATTCAGTTTTGAAAAAGTGGATTGTGCCGCTAATTCTAGTGCTAACCGTTGCTGTTACGTATACGCTGCCGGATCGGGGACAAGCCCGTTCCGAGCTGCAGCAGGTGAATGCTGAGCTTGATGCTACCAGGGCAGAGCTGGCGCGTGCGAAGCAGAAGGCAGAGGATGCCAAGAATGCGATCGTGGAATATGAAAGTGAGAAGCAGCTTGTCAAGGCTGAGCTGGAGCAGCTGCAGGCGGAAATTGATGCAGCGGGAGCAGAGAAGTCTCGTATTCAGAAGGAAATCATGACATCCGAGATTGAACTGGACATTGCAGAGGAGGAGAAGGCGCAGGCTGAGGAACGCATTCATCTGCGGGATGAGAAGCTGCAATCGCGTCTGCGTCTCATGTATACGAACGGCAGTGTTTCCTACCTAGAGGTGTTATTTAGCTCGACAAGCTTCTCTGATTTCCTGGACCGCTACCAATCGTTGCAGTCCTTGGTTGATCAAGACAAGCAGATGCTGGAGGCGAACCGGCATGATCTGGCGTTGATCATGGAGAAGGAGCAGGAGATCAAGACGTTGCTGGCGCAGCAAACCGATGACTTCAACAGAATGGCGGAGCTGGAGACGATCTTGATCACTAAGGAGAAGGAACGCGAAGTCCAGATCGCGTCTTTGAATGCGAATATCGAGCATGAACATGCAGTAACGGAGGAAATGGCTGAAGCAGCAGTTGAGCTGGCGAACCGTCAAGCAGAGCTGCTAGTGAAGCAGAAGAACTTGCAAAACTTCAGCAGCGGCGGTGAGCTGGCGTATCCGTTCGAACGCTGGTATCCGATCACGAGCAATTACGGCGGGCGTGTCGATCCGATTACCGGGAGGAAGGGCGCTTCACATTACGGCATTGACTTCGGCGCACCTTCAGGCACGAATATCGTAGCTACGCATAAGGGTACAGTGATGATTGCCGGATGGGTGAACGGTTACGGCTACACGGTCGTGCTGGATGACGGCGACGGCATTCGCACATGGTATTGCCATATGACGACCGGATCGATTCAAGTGAGTGTCGGGGAAGTTGTAGATGTAGGCGAAGTCGTCGGACAAGTCGGCTCCACAGGCCGCTCTACTGGACCGCATTTGCACCTTGGTGTACAGAAGAATGGCAACTGGGTAGATCCAGCAAATTATTTAGCTTTGTAAAATTATAGCGGCACGACCGGATCGAGGCATCCTTATGGGGGTGCCTTTTTTCCTTATGAACGTTTGGAAAAGTTGATAAATGGGGCATGCCTGTCATATACTAGACTGACAAGAAGGCAGCGCTAAAGGTGGTGAGCATGTGACGATGAAGGGCCGTAATTTGGCGGCGTTTCTTATACTAGGGGCATTGTTCGGGAGCTTGCTGACGATGATTGCCTTCGATTGGTTGGATCGGTCGATCTTCGCGAATCAGACAGATGACGGACAGCCGAGCCAAGAAGCTTCGGTTGGGCGGGATGGCGGCAGAGGTGCAGTGGAAGCTCCTGACGATGCTGCTCAATCGGGGGCAGTCGACTTGACGGATGAGCAGAGGCAGAAGCTGGAGACAGCGTATCGGCTCATTCAGACGAAGTTTTATGAGGAAGTGGATGGCACCGCGCTAGTAGACGGGGCAATATCCGGGATGCTGAGCGCGCTTGAGGACCCGTATTCGGTCTATATGGATGCCGAGGAAGCGGAACAGTTCAACGACTCGATGATAGAATCAACCTTTAGCGGGATAGGCGCAGAGGTGACGATGCAGGATGATCAGGTGACGATCGTATCCCCGATCAAAGGCTCACCGGCAGAGAAGGCCGGTATTCGTGCGAAGGATGTTATTCTGTCAGTCAATGGTGAGTCCTTGGACGGGCTGACATTGAATGAAGCCGTGTTGAAAATTCGAGGACCGAAAGGAACGCAGGCGAAGCTTGAGGTGTTGCGTGCAGGCAGCTCGCAGCCGGTCGAAATTATCGTCGTACGCGCAGATATCGATGTGGAGACTGTATTCGCTGAGATGACGGTCGATAACATTGGCAAGATCGAAGTGCGGCAAGTAGCTGCGAATACAGCACAGCGCTTCCTTGAGGAGCTGCAAGCACTTGAAGATCAGGGCATGAAGGCGCTCATCATCGATATGCGCAACAATCCTGGCGGCATCCTGCAGGTCATCACACAGATGGCAGAGCCGTTCATTCCGCAAGGCAGCACGATCGTGCAAGTGGAGGATCGGGCCGGCAATCGATCTAAGCAGGTGTCCGAAGGCTCAAGCAAGCCGTACCCTGTGACGGTGCTAGTGAACGGGGGCAGCGCCAGTGCGGCGGAAATATTCGCGGCAGCGCTTCAGCAATCTGCCGGAGTGAAAGTCATCGGCGAGAAGACCTTCGGGAAAGGATTAGTCCAATCCACCTATGACAGCGGTACGGGTGACGGCAGTACGATCAAACTGACGATCGCAGGCTGGTTGACGCCGGACGGCAACAGCATTAATGAGAAGGGTGTTCAGCCGGACATTGTTGTAGAGATGCCGGAATACTATCATGCAGCACCGCTGCCGAAGGATCGCGTACTGAAGCAGGACGATATCGGTCCAGAGGTTGCTAATCTGCAACTTATTCTGAATGGCGCCGGCTATTCGCCGGAGCGCGAAGACGGCTACTTCAGTGAAGAGACGGCTGCAGCGTTGAAGGCATTCCAAAACGACTTCAGCTTGACGGCAACCGGTAAGCTGGATGAGGAAACAGCGCTCAAGCTGGAGCAAGAGCTGATCGAGCGAATGCTTAAGCCGGAGAGTGACATACAGTTACAGAGAGCGATCCAATATTTACAGGATGAGCTCCGCTAACATTTTTCACAAATCCAGCAGGATATCTCGAATAGGGGAGCGAATTAGAGAAGGAAGGTTGACTAGGTCAGCCTTCTTTTTTCGCTGTGTACAGTCAGAAGCTACTATGACGGATACTGACTCAAGGATGGCATATATGTGAGGGGATCACCATCTAAATGGAGACACTAATTGATGGAAGCTTGAATCTTGCCCAAGCGGCGGGCACGTTGTTCGTCACACCATTTTATTATATTGCGCTCTTGTTCTTATGGTTGCTGTACCGCAGACAGATCTATCTCGAGCGCCGCTGCTATCATACGCGTCTGCGCACGTTGTTGTGGCCGATGCTTGCGGCAATTGGCGCAGGCTGGGCAGTCGGACTGCTGATGACGCTGATCTTGCCGTTCGTCGGCATGCAGGTGAATGGCCATACGCTAATTTTACTATGGGGAACGGCACTCATTCTGGTTTGGTTCCGTGTCCGTTATTTCTGCCTTGCCTATGCGGCAGGTATTCTCAGTATCGTGCGCGGTATATATGAGCTGCTGCCAGCAAGCTGGCAGGAGGGGCGCGATGCTGGTGTTGCGGCGGAGTGGCTGACTGGTGCGGTCGGCGCTGTGCATGTCCCGTCGCTCCTAGTGCTTGCGGCACTAACGCATTTGGCGGAAGCGCTGCTGATACGTCTGCAAGGAAGCCGTTGGGCTACCCCGCTGTTCGTCGAAGGGAAGCGCGGTAAGATAGTTGGCGCCTATGGTATTCAGGGCTTCTGGCCGGTTCCGTTGTTCTTGCTAGTCCCTGCAGGGGAGTCAGGCGGGATCATGCTTCCCTGGAACACGTTGTTCGGTGCAGAGGCTGCTTCGGGCTGGAGCTTTATCGCGTTCCCGGTGCTTATCGGCTTCAGTGAATTGACGAAGACGAGACTGGCTGAAGTGAAGACACGTATGACCGCAAGTCGGCTCGCTGCTTACAGTGTATGCTTGTTCGCGCTTGCGCTATTGGCATTCTGGCAGCCATGGTCATTGATTCCAGCAGGATTGCTGGCGATCGTACTGCATGAGCTGGTTGCATGGCTCAGCCATCGGGAAGAGGAACGGGACTCACCGTTGTTCATTCATGACAGCAGAGGGCTTCGCGTGCTAGGTGTATTGCCCGGCAGTCCTGCGGATCAGATGGGCATCCTTGCCGGTGAATTCATCGTCTCCGCTAATGGCCGCAAGGTTCGCTCGAAGGACGACTTGCACAGGGCGATCCAGATGAATTCTGCTTTCTGCAAGCTGGAGCTGCTTGACCGGCGCAATGAGCCGCGCTTCGTGCAGCGGGCGCTGTATGCTGGACAGCATCATCAGCTTGGCATTATTCTGTCACCTGATAATCATACAGATGTATACGTGGAGTTTCTGAGCAAGCCCCTCTGGTCTTATTTCAAGATGAAGGCAGCAGGCTTACGGAAGCAAGGTGCCGGTCAACCGCCTGCAGACGGTGTAGATATGTGAGCTTGGCACAGGGAATGCAATAGGACTCGTTCAGGAGCTGATTAGGGCACTGTGCGAGTCTTGTTTTGCTTGCAGCAATCGGAACGAATTCTCGAATCAAATCTGCTGCGTATGGTTTGCACTTCATAAGGAAAACAGCTATAATGAGTGATGGGAACACACATTCTGATTATTCGAGTATTTTCGAGCGTCATCTCGCATGATGGGATGGCAGTATATATAAGACACACATAAGAACTAGGCAACAGATGTGTCCAGTGACATAGGGAAGGAGAACATGCGATGAGCAAAATTGTCGTCAACGACAAGCCCTTTCAGCTCGTGTCGGACTATGATCCGCAAGGCGATCAGCCGCGAGCGATCGAACAGCTAGTTGAAGGGGTTGCGGCAGGCAAGAAGCACCAAGCGTTGCTAGGCGCGACAGGCACGGGCAAGACATTTACGATTGCGCACACGATCGCGAAGCTGAATCGGCCTACGTTAGTGATCGCGCACAACAAGACGCTGGCCGCCCAGCTATGCAGTGAGTTCAAGGAGTTCTTCCCGAATAATGCGGTCGAGTACTTCGTCAGCTATTATGATTACTATCAGCCGGAGGCATACATTCCTTCGTCTGATACGTTCATTGAGAAGGATTCAAGCATTAACGATGAGATTGACAAGCTGCGACATGCAGCTACGAGCGGGCTGTTCGAACGGCGGGATGTCATTATTGTAGCGAGCGTATCCTGTATATACGGCCTCGGTTCTCCTTCGGAGTACCGGGATTTGGTCGTGTCCTTGCGAGTTGGCATGGAGAAGCCGCGCAATGAGATTCTGCATCAATTGATTGATGTGCAGTACCAGCGCAATGACATTAATTTCGTCCGCGGCACGTTCCGCGTGCGCGGTGATGTCGTCGAGATCTTCCCCGCTTCGCGTGACGAGCGCGCGGTGAGGATTGAACTGTTCGGCGATGAGATAGAGCGCATTACAGAGATTGATGTGCTAACCGGTGAGATATTGGGCGAGCGTGAGCATATCGCGATATTTCCTGCTTCCCACTTTGTCACCCATGAAGATACGATGAAGCGTGCGTTGGTCAATATTGAACAAGAGCTAGAGGATCGGCTTGCCGAGATGAGGGAGCAAGGGAAGCTGCTCGAAGCGCAACGGCTGGAACAGCGCACACGCTATGACTTGGAAATGATGGCGGAGATGGGCTTCTGCTCCGGCATTGAGAACTACTCGGGTCCGCTTACGTTCAGAGAACGGGGAGCGACGCCGTATACGCTATTCGACTACTTCCCCGACGATTTCCTCATTGTCGTGGATGAGTCGCATGTAACCTTGCCGCAGATTAGAGGCATGTACAATGGCGACCGCGCGCGTAAGGAAGTGCTGGTAGACCACGGTTTTCGACTTCCTTCCGCACTGGACAACCGGCCGCTGCGGTTCGAGGAATTCGAGGAGAAGATCGGGCAGATCGTCTATGTGTCAGCGACCCCGGGCCCTTATGAGCTGGAGAAGTGCCCGCAGATGATCGAACAAATTATTCGTCCTACAGGGCTAATCGATCCGGTAATCGATGTGCGCAAGTCAGAAGGACAGATCGATGATCTGCTGCATGAGGTCCACTTACGCATTGAGCGGGATGAGCGTGTGCTCGTTACGACGTTGACGAAGAAGATGGCGGAAGATCTTACCGCCTACTTGAAGGACCTTGGCATCAAGGTGCGATACTTGCACTCTGAGATTAAGACGTTGGAGCGGATGCAGATTTTGCGCGATCTGCGGCTAGGTGTCTTCCATGTACTCGTCGGCATTAACTTGCTGCGGGAAGGCTTGGATCTGCCGGAAGTATCGCTCGTCGCCATTCTGGACGCAGACAAGGAAGGATTCCTGCGTGCCGAGCGTTCGCTTATTCAGACGATCGGTCGGGCGGCGCGTAATTCAGAAGGCCGGGTCATCATGTATGGGGATAAGATTACGGACTCCATGCGCAAGGCGATTGATGAGACGGAGCGCCGCCGCACGATACAGCTTGCACACAATGAGAAGCACAACATTACACCGCAGACAATCCGCAAGAAGGTACGTGATGTGATCGAAGCGACGAAGGCTGCGGAGGAGCAAGCGGATTACAAGACCGCATACAGTGAAGCGAAGATGTCGAAGTCGGATAAGCTGGCATTGGTAGATAGACTGGAGCAAGAGATGAAGGAAGCAGCCAAGGCGTTGCAGTTCGAACGGGCGGCAGAGCTGCGTGATGCGGTCATGGAACTGAAAGCAAGCATGTAAAGGAGTGGCACGACGTTGGCCAAGGATCAAATTGTTATTAAAGGGGCGAGAGCCCACAATCTGAAAAATATTGACGTAACCATACCGCGGGACAAATTTGTAGTGCTGACCGGTTTGAGCGGTTCTGGCAAATCGTCGCTTGCCTTCGATACGATCTATGCTGAAGGACAGCGGCGGTATGTGGAATCGTTGTCTGCGTATGCTCGACAGTTTCTCGGACAGATGGACAAGCCGGATGTTGATTCGATAGAAGGACTTTCCCCAGCGATCTCGATCGATCAGAAGACGACGAGCCGGAACCCGCGATCGACGGTCGGGACCGTTACGGAGATTTATGATTATTTGCGCTTGTTGTTCGCACGTATTGGCAAGCCGCACTGCCCGGCGCACGGAATTGAGATCACCTCGCAAACCGTAGAGCAGATGGTCGATCGCATTATGGAACATCCGGAGCGAACACGTCTTCAGATTATGGCGCCGCTCGTGTCCGGACGCAAGGGCGAGCATGCGAAGCTGCTTGCGGATATTCAGAAGCAAGGCTATGTACGGGTGCGCGTGGATGGTGATATTCGCGATCTTAGTGAGACAATAGAGCTGGAGAAGAACAAGAAGCATACGATAGAAGTTGTAGTCGATCGAATTGTCGTCAAGGCCGACGTGGAGACACGCTTGGCCGACTCGATTGAAACCGCAATGAAGCTTGGGGAAGGGCGTGTGCTCGTCGATGTGATGGAGAAGGAGGAGCTACTGTTCAGCTCCAACCTGGCTTGTCCAGAATGCGGATTCAGCATGGACGAGCTGTCCCCGCGCATGTTTTCGTTCAATAGCCCGTTCGGCGCTTGTCCGGATTGCGATGGCTTGGGCATCAAGATGATCGTGGACCCGGACTTGCTCGTTCCGGACAAGAGCAAGTCCATCGATGGCGGCGCCTTCGAAGCATGGGCAGGCAGCACCTCTAATTACTATCCGCAGTTTCTTGCTGCTGTGTGCAAGCATTACAAGATTCCGATGGATAAGCCGGTGTCTGAACTATCAGCGGACCAGATGAAGACGATTTTGTACGGCACAGGCGGGGAGAAAATTCGATTCCGCTATGAGAATGACTTCGGTATACGCCGTGAGGCGCTTGTTCCCTTCGAAGGGATTATACGAAATCTGGAGCGCCGCTATAGAGAAACTGGATCGGACGGCATTCGCGAATTTATCGAAGGATATATGAGCGCCAAGCCTTGCTCAGCGTGCAAGGGTGCCAGATTGAAGCCGGAGATATTGGCGGTGACGGTAGGCGATGCGAATATATCGACATTGACAGAGCTGTCAATTCGCGATGCGGAGCAATTCTTCACTTCCTTGAAGCTGAACGAGAAGGATCAGATGATCGCGAATCTTGTGCTTAAGGAAATCAATGAACGACTGGGATTCCTCGTAAATGTCGGTCTGGATTACTTGACATTGAGCCGCGCGGCAGGCACGCTGTCCGGCGGGGAAGCGCAGCGTATTCGGCTGGCTACGCAGATCGGATCCAGCTTGATGGGTGTGCTCTATATTCTCGATGAACCGAGCATCGGGTTGCATCAGCGGGATAACGACCGATTGATTCGAACGTTGGAGCATATGCGCAACTTGGGGAATACGCTGATCGTCGTAGAGCACGACGAAGATACGATGCTTGCAGCCGATTACATTATCGATATCGGACCGGCAGCTGGCATTCACGGCGGACAGGTGATCGCGCAAGGTACGCCGCAGGAAGTAATGGCGAACACCGAATCGCTGACAGGTCAATATCTCAGTGGGGCGAAATTCATTGCTGTTCCCGATAAGCGGCGCAAGACGAATGGCAAGTGGCTTGAAGTGAAGGGCGCGAAGGAGAACAACCTGAAGAATGTGAATGCCAAAATACCGCTTGGTGTGTTTTCGTGTGTGACTGGCGTTTCCGGATCGGGCAAGAGCACCTTGATTAATGAAATTTTGTACAAGTCACTGGCGCGTGACCTGAATCGCGCTAAGGTTCGTCCAGGCGAGCATAAGTCGATTGCAGGACTGGAGCATATTGAGAAAGTAGTCGATATTGATCAGTCGCCAATCGGCCGCACACCGCGTTCCAATCCGGCAACGTATACAGGTGTGTTCGATGATATTCGCGATGTATTCTCCTCTGTACCCGAGGCCAAGGTGCGCGGCTACAAGAAAGGCCGATTCAGCTTTAACGTGAAGGGCGGCCGCTGCGAGGCTTGCCGCGGTGACGGGATTATTAAGATCGAGATGCACTTCCTACCGGATGTGTACGTACCATGCGAGGTGTGCAAGGGCAAGCGCTATAACCGAGAAACGCTGGAAGTGAAATACAAAGGTAAGAGTATATCCGATATCCTCGATATGACGATCGAGGACGCGTGTGAGTTCTTCAAGAACATTCCCCGTATTCACCGCAAGATGCAGACGTTGTTGGATGTTGGGTTAAGCTATATGCGGCTAGGGCAACCAGCAACTACGTTGTCAGGAGGGGAAGCGCAGAGGGTGAAGTTAGCCTCAGAGCTGTATCGCCGCAGTACAGGCAAGACGCTGTATATTCTGGATGAGCCAACAACGGGCTTGCATATTCACGACATTCGCCGCTTGCTTGAGGTGCTGCATCGGTTAGTTGATTCTGGGGAGACTGTCCTCGTTATTGAACATAATCTGGACGTGATTAAGACCGCAGATTACTTGATCGACTTGGGTCCAGAAGGAGGCAATGGCGGCGGAACGATTGTCGCGCAAGGGACGCCGGAGAAGATTATGGATACAGCAGGCTCTTATACCGGCAAGTACTTGAAGCCTGTTCTTGAACGTGATCGAGCACGGACGCTGCAGATGACTGAGACAGCAGTAGCAGCCAAGTGATGATATTTTGGATCGTGCAGGATGAGCAAAGAGCTGCGCCAAGTGATTGTTGCTGATGGCGCAGCTATGCTTCTTTCATAATCGTCATAAAATGCGGCACAATAGGTTAACGTATGAAAGATGCCTTCCTATTGAACGTGCCGCTCCATTAAGATTACAGAAAGTTTATATGGCGCGAGAGTGCTAAGTAGCATAACGATTTACAGCAACCGCCGTTTATTATAAAATAGGAAAAGACGTAAGCGAGACGATCGGACAGCGCTGTGCAGCAGCAATCGTGACAAACTTGTTACAATTGACGGTTACCCGTTGCTTCAATGTCCTAATATCGCTACACTATAGATCAGTGCTATTGCCTGAGCGGAAAAGGAGGAAAACCTATGTTTTTAGCGGAGACGACTAACTTTTTTGGATTTGACATCTTTGTCATCCTGTTTTCCATAATCATTGCGATCGGATTTATCCGCTTGATTACAGCTAAGAAGAAGAATTTGTTTGCGATCGGATTTGCATTCGTAGCGTTGGCTACCTTCCTGCTGATGGACGGACTTGTAGTTGCCAACTGGATGGGAAAATTGTCCTAATCCCACGCTTACAGCTTGATAGGGGCTTGAACACAGAAGCAACATTGCTGTAACAGCGTCTTTGGACGGAGTGCCGTTCGGAGGTGCTGTTTTTTATTATATGAATAAGCCAAAAAAGTAAAGCCGCTCCTCATTCGGAACGGCTTTGTTGCTTACACCCACCACATTTCACCAAGCGGCTCGCGGATGAGGACTTGCTGCAGATTTTCTACTGCTTTGGTGAAGCCCTCGTCTACCGACATGAGACCGTCTTCATGCTCAATGCTGACGACGTAATCATAACCGACTAGACGGAGCGCACTAATGATGTCGGCCCACACTTTCAAGTCATGGCCGAATCCGACGGAGCGGAACTGCCATGCACGATCGAGCATGTTCGTGTAAGGCTGCATATCGGTAACGCCATGCTTGTTCACGTTCACTGGATCAATCGTCGTATCCTTAGCATGGAAGTGGTGAATCGCTCCAGCGCGACCAAGAATCTGAATCGCTTGTACCGGATCGATTCCTTGCCACCACATATGACTCGGATCCAAGTTAGCGCCGATTGCTTCGCCTGCCGCTTCACGCAATCTCAGCAGGTTGGCTGGCGTATGTACAGAGAATCCGCCATGCAATTCGAGTCCGATCTTCACATTCCGTTCCGATGCGTAGTTCGCCATTTCCGACCAATATGGAATAACCTTGTTGTCCCATTGCCAGTCGAGAATTTCTTGATAGTCGTTCGGCCATGGAGCGACAGGCCAGTTCGGATACTTCGCACCCTCATGATCCCCTGGGCAGCCAGAGAACGTGTTGACGACAGGTACACCAAGCTTGGAAGCGAGATCAACGGTTTTCACGAATGTGTCGTGAAATGGCTCGGCAATCGCCTTCTGCGGATGGAGCGGGTTGCCGTGGCAGCTAAGCGCGGAAATCATCAGCCCGCGAGATTCGACCGCCTGCTTGAACGCATTCAGCTTGCTTTCATCTGCTAATAATTCAGCGGGGTCACAATGGGCTGTGCCAGGATAACCGCCTGTTCCGATCTCTACTGCATCTAATCCTTTCGCCTTGACATAATCGAGCATGTCTTCAAAGGATTTTTGTGCGAACAAAACTGTAAATACTCCTAATTTCATCTGTTCCACCTCCGTATAAGATAAGAACGGTATACTAGTGTTATACACATTCCATTATAGCATTGCCTGAAATAGTAGCAAAATGCGGAAAGTTGCTTGGATTGTATGCGATTGTGTGGTAAGCGGTGTGTAGTTGTGAACCGGTGTGAAGGTTGGTAAGATGAATCTGACGTTTAGTTTGTGAAGGCATTGGAGTACGCTTGGGTGAAATGGCAGGCAGGATTGAGCCGAGCTCCTGCATGCAGCATAGATAAGAAGAACACAGAACGGGGGAAGTAACGATGTCAGAAGTACGGAATATAGCAAGCAAGGCGAGTACCGGAACGAAGCAAGATGTTGAGTTGCTCGCACCGGTAGGGGATTGGGACGGAATGCGTGCGGCTGTTGCGAATGGGGCGGATGCAGTTTTCTTCGGCGTAGAAAGATTCCATGCTCGCGCACGCAACAAAAACTTTACGATGGACGAGCTCCCTGATATTATGCGCTTCTTGCGCGGGTATGGAGTACGGGGATTTCTCACCTTCAATATCTTGATCTTCGAGGAAGAGCTAATGTCTGCGCAAGAGCTGGTGGAAGCATGCATCGACGCAGGTGTGGATGCCGTAATCGTGCAAGACTTAGGCTTGGTCAAGATGATTCGGGACATATCGCCGGACTTCCCTATACATGGATCAACGCAGATGACGATTACTTCTCCAGAGGCAGTAGAATTTATCAAGCCGTGGGATTTGGAACTCGTCGTATTAGGCCGCGAGAACAACCTGAAGCAAATTCGACAGATCGGCGAGCAAGCGAAGCTGCCGATGGAGGTGTTCGTGCACGGCGCGTTGTGTGTCTCTTACTCGGGACAGTGCCTGACTTCAGAAATGTGGGGAGGCCGTTCGGCCAACCGCGGAGAATGTGCGCAGGCATGCCGACTGCCTTATGATATGGTCGTCGATGGGGACATTAAGCCAATGGGCGACGTCGCCTATTTGCTCAGTCCTAAGGACTTGGCTGCGATTGAACTTATTCCGGAGCTGATCGAAGCTGGTGTGCGTTCCTTCAAGATAGAGGGCAGATACAAGAGCGCCGAATATGTCGCTAACGTGGTGAGCAAGTACCGCAAAGCGATTGATGATTACTACGCAGACGTACAGGACGGACCGAGCCGCGAGGAACTGCGTGAATTACAGCAAAGCTTCTCGCGCGGCTTCACCTACGGCTTCCTGAGAGGAACGAACAACAAGCAGCTGGTAGACGGGACATTCCCGAAGAGCCGCGGTGTGTATATGGGTACTGTGCTGACTGTGCTGCAGGACAGTGTGGTATGTAAGTTGGAAGAACCGTTGAAGCGGGGAGATGGGATCGTGTTCGATGCCGGAGATCCGACACAGGAGGAGGAAGGCGGACGTGTCTACGATCTGCGCCGAGATGGGCAGAAGCTCGAAGGAGAAGCGGGTGAAGGCTGGCAGGTAGAAATTGTGCCCGGACGGAACGACGTGAACTTGAAGCGGGTGCATGTAGGCGATCGGATATGGAAGACGAATGATCCGGCATTAGACCGCCGGCTGAGGCAAACGTTCGAGACGGAACGGCCCTACCGGGTGTTCCCGCTTCACGTTCGGGCTACGGGATCAGCTGGTCAGCCGCTGAAGACATGGTGGACAGACGTGGAGAAGGGCAAGACGGTCGTGCTCGAATCGGAGATGTCTCTAGAGGTCGCGTTGAAGCGTCCTATGGATGAGGCATTGCTGCGTGAACAGTTCGGACGTACAGGCGGCACCTTGTATGAGTTGGTTGGCATGGATGCACAGCTGAATGGCGACGTGATCGTGCCGAAGAGCGAGTTGAACCGGCTGCGGCGGGAAGCTGTTGAGCGGCTGGAAGAGCTGCGCAAGCAGCCGCCCGTCTATATGAAGCGGAAGGTAGATGTGTATGCGGATGCCATTGAGCGTGAAGCAGCCGCACCAGCGGAGACAGCGGCACCAGAGTTGACCGTGCTATGTCGAAGCTTGGAACAGGTTGAAGCTGCAGCGGAGTACGGAGCAGCGATGATCTATGCGGACTTCGAGTTCATTAAGCAATTCCCTGCGGCAGTAGAAGCGGCACATGCCGCTGGGCAGCGGATTGGACTGGTGACACCGCGCATTCATATGCCAGGGGAAACCGGCTACTTCGAGCATATGCTGCGCTTGCAGCCTGATGCGATCCTCGTGCGCAATACCGGCGCGCTCTATTACCTGAACAAGAAGCGGCTAGAAGCGCAGCAGGACGCTAGCGGCATAGGGACATTCCCGCAGCTGATCGGCGACTTCTCCTTGAATGCGGCGAATCATAAGAGCGTTCAGCTGCTGCGTGATGCCGGATGTGAGCGAGTGACCCCGTCCTATGACCTGAATATCCAACAAATGATCGATTTGATGCGCCGAACAGATACGTCTGGGTTAGAGCTCGTGCTGCATCAGCACTTGCCGATGTTCCACACCGAACATTGTGTATATTGCACATTCTTGAGTGAAGGAACAGATTATACGAATTGCGGCCGGCCTTGCGAGGAGCATCGCGTCAGCCTCAAGGACCGGATTGGCATGGACCATCCGGTGCGGGTCGATGAAGGCTGCCGCAATACGGTGTACAACGCGATCGAGCAATCCGGCTCGGAATATTTGCCGCAATTTCTAGAACTTGGCGTTCGCCGCTTCCGTATCGAATTCCTCGAAGAACCCGGGGACAAAGTGCGCGAAGTGCTGGAGCTGTATAGCGACGCATTGACCGGCCGCATCTCCGGCACCCAAGTGTGGCGTAAGCTGAAAGCTACGAATCAGTTGGGTGTGACCCGCGGACAACTAGTGAAGTAGGCGAAGCCGAATCGAAGAAGTTTCCGCGCCCGCGGACAACTGGTGAAGTAGGCGGAGCCGGTCAAAGCAGTTTCCGCGCCCGCGGACAACTGGTGAAGTAGGCGGAGCCGGTCAAAGCAGTTTCCGCGTCCGCGGACAACTGGTGAAGTAGCGCATTGCGTCAAAGATATAGCATTCGCACCAAAGGAGTATCCGTAGCAGTTGAAGCTGTGTTACGGTACTCCTTTTCGTTTGGCAGGAAATTCGCGAAATTAACGCAATTGTGCAGGCTTTTCCGCTAATTCTGCCCTGAAATTGTGAATGCCTGCGAATATACATCCTTTTGAAGCACAGACTGCCCGAACTGGCGATATTCCGCGAGCAAAGATGCACATTCGCAGGAATTGTGGGATATCACCCATCCTGCGTGCTCCAAGCCTGCATATCTGCAGGAATTTCTTGCATACTAGCCAGCATACACGCTGCGCAAGTGAATTCCTACGATTCGAGTGGTACTATACATCCTTTCCGCTCAAACATGCCCCGGAGTGGCTATTACCTGCGATTATACATCTTTCTCCGTCCAAACCTACCTCGGAGTGGTGAATGCCTGCGAATATACATCCTTTTGAAGCACAGACTGCCTGAACTGGCGATATTCCGCGTGCAAAGATGCACATTCGCAGCAATTGTGGGGAATCATCCGTTCTGTCCCTTCCAAGCCTGCAGATTTGCAGCAATTTCGGCAGATAGTGATTTCACCGACCCCCGCATACCGCGAAAAACATCAAAAAATGTAGAAAATTATATCGAAATAGAACGAACTATGTTGAAAAATGTCGAAACGTGAAGTATGATGAAGGCGAACGAAGGAGATATGGATTGGTATCCCCCAGAATTGCTTTGTTCAGATTGCTCAACATGCAGGGGAGGACTATCTGTGGACAACTTTTTGGATGATTCGATTATTGAGATGTTTTACTTCGAGACAGAACAACTCATTGAACAGATGGATCGTGCGATTTTATTAGTCGAGGAATCGAACGATTATTCCACTGAATTGTTCAATGAAATTCTCCGCGCCATGCATACCATTAAAGGCTCAGCAGCTACTATGAAATTCTCCAACATAGCGCAACTGGCCCATTCCATAGAAGATGTGCTTCATTACTTGAGAGAACATAAGATGGACAATGTTCCGTATTCTGAACTTGCAGATATAGTGTTAGAAGGCAGTGACTTCATCAAAGTTGAATTGCAAAAGCTAAAAGACGGACAAATTAATGACGGGAATGAAAGCGCTGTCACGAATAAAGCGCACAACTTCCTCTCCATGCTGAAAGAGGCGCGTTCCCCACAGTCCGATTCGGAAGAACTGGAATTACCCGCACCTAAATTCGAGCGTACCCAGGCATTCACGGCACACCTTTTTTTCGAGGAAGAAGAAGGGATGGAGAATGTCAGAGCCTTTACAGTTGTTCACCAACTAAAGGATATGGTTGAGCATCTTACCTATGAACCGGCGGATATTGCGGAGAATGCAGCTACAGCGGAAATTATTCGCAAAGAAGGATTTCGAATTTGGTTCAAGAGTACAGCGGCGGAAGAAGAGGTGAACGCGTTTTTCGCACATGCTAGCAATGTGAAGTCGATTCAACTAACTTACTTAGAGAGTGATTCGGAATCGAACCCTATGCCCCAAGGCACACAAGCTGCGAACGATTCCGCGCCACCCCATGCTTCAAGTACTAGCAGCATCGCTTCAAGCAGAACGACTGGTGAACAGAAGTCGCTGCAGCAAAGCATGATTAGTGTGAATGTCTCCAAACTGGACAAGCTAATGGATTTGGTAGGAGAGTTGGTAATCTCGGAGGCTATGGTTACTCAGAATCCAGATTTGCAAGGGCTAGAGTTGGATAATTTCATGAAATCAGCCCGTCAATTACATAAGATTACAAGTGAAATCCAAGATATGGTGATGTCCATTCGAATGGTACCGCTCACGGCGACTTTTCACAAGATGCAGCGAATTGTCAGAGATATGTGCAAGAAATTAGAAAAAGAAGTTCGGTTGAATATTGTAGGCGAGGATACAGAAGTAGATAAGAACATTATTGAACGGATATCTGATCCATTGATGCATGTTATTCGCAACGCTATCGATCACGGTATCGAAGAACCGCGAGTACGAATCGATAAGGGCAAGGAAGAGATAGGCACGTTAACCTTGGAAGCGAAAAATGCGGGAAGTGATGTGTTCATCATTATTCGGGATGATGGGAGAGGATTGAATAAGGAACGCATACTAGAACGCGCGCGAGCAAATGGACTTATACATAGACTAGAGAGCGAAATGACAGATAAGGAAATTCATGCGCTAATTTTTCTCCCAGGCTTTTCGACCAAGGAAGAAGTTAGTGAATTCTCTGGACGCGGAGTCGGGATGGATGTTGTGGTACGCAACATAGAAGCGGTTGGGGGATCTGTCTGGGTAGAAAGTGAGCAAGGGATCGGATCAACATTTTATTTCAAAATCCCGCTTACTCTGGCGATCATCGATGGGATGAATATTCGGGTAGGAAGCTCTCGATTCACCTTGCCGATAACGGCGATCAAGGAATCCTTCCGAGCTGTTGAACGGGATATCATCCATGATCTGAATGAACGGGAAATGATTATGGTCAGGGGTCAATGCTATCCGATCCTTAGGCTGCATGAGAGATTCCGTGTGAGCCATGCAGAAGAAATACTTTCGTCGGGGATCATGATAATGGTTGAGAGTGAGGCGAAAACGTATTGTATCTTCGCTGATGAGTTGATCGGAGAGCAGCAAGTCGTAGTGAAAACGATGCCAGACTATATCCGGGCCTTGAAGAAGATTAGCGGATTAGCTGGATGTACCTTGCTGGGGGATGGGAGCATCAGCTTGATAGTGGATGTCGAAAATCTGACCTAAGAACTGTAAAGGGGATGAGGACATGGCGGGCAACATGCAAGAAGATACGGTTTATGAGGAAGACACCCAACGAGGGAAATACTTGACATTTTCATTGGACGATGAATTTTTTGGCATCGAAATCAAACATGTTACAGAGATCATCGGTGTGCAAACGATAACGGAAGTTCCCGAAATGCCCGAGTATATTCGCGGGATCATTAATTTACGGGGGAAGATCATTCCGGTTATGGACGTTCGCCTTCGATTCAAAAAGGAGTTCCGCGACTACAACGATCGAACCTGTGTCATTGTCGTAGACATTAACGAGGTATCCATCGGTCTTATTGTGGATCAGGTGTCAGAAGTATTGGCTATAGCGGAAGAAAATATTGTAGCACCGCCTGAGTTGAATCACAGTAGTCATACTTATATCAAAGCGATTGGCAAGGTCGGTGATGAAGTGAAGTTGATCCTGGATTGTGACAAACTGCTCAATCATGAGGAAAGTGAGCACTTGGCAAATATGGGGTAATGGACTGCTATACCATAAGCTTATTAAAGGGGATGACAGCATGATTAAATGGATACGAAACCTCAGCATAGGGAAAAAGTTGTATAGCGGATTTGCATTGGTGTTGGCTATTTTGGTTGCGATGTCGGCCTTGTCCTATTTTAACTTTGCCAAGCAAAATGAAGCATCAGAGTGGAATGATCATACATATGAAGTATTAATGGAACTGCAAGAAGTCCTTACGAGTATGGTGAATATGGAGACAGGACAGCGGGGCTTCTCTCTTACCGGAGATGAGAAGTCATTGGATCCCTATTATGAAGGGATATCGGATTTTGAGGAACACTTCTCCAAAGTGAAAGCATTGACCAGCGATAATCCGAAGCAGCAGGAGTTGTTGGAGCAGTTGAATGCTAAGAAGCAAGAATGGCAATCGCTGGCGAATGCGAGTATCGAGCTGAGAAAGCAAGTAGAGGCAGGAGAGAATTCCTTCGATGCAGTCATTCGCGATGAGCGTGCGGCAAAAGGAAAGTCAGCCTTCGACGAATTCAGAAGCATCATCGCAGAAAGTCAGAATATAGAGATGTCCTTGCTGGAGCAGCGGGCCCTGGATAACGATGCTCGCAGAGATGTAACAAATAGTACATTAATCGCCGGGACTCTAATAGCATTGGTGTTGGCGACTGGCATAGCATTCTTGATTACACGCATGATCACCGTGCCTATTAATGAGGTGAACCGTGCTGCGAAGGAAGTGGCGGCGGGGAATTTGGATGTTGAAATTACAGTGCGGTCCACTGATGAAATAGGCGCACTCTCCCAAGCATTTAGAAACATGTCTAACAGCATGAACGAAGTGCTTACGAATATTAAAATGTCAGCTGAACAAGTGGCTTCAGGCGCGAAGCAGGTATCGGATTCCAGTATGGTGTTATCGCAAGGCGCAACGGAGCAAGCTAGCTCCATAGAAGAACTGTCGGCTTCCTTGGAGGAAATAGGGTCGCAGACGAATATGAATGCGGAAAGGGCGACGGAAGCGAATACGGTGGCTGAATCCTCCAGGACGAAGGCGGTGGAGGGGGACAAGCAGATGAAGCTGATGCTTCGCTCCATGGACGATATTAATGAATCGTCAAGCAATATCTCCAAGATTATTAAGGTCATCGATGAGATTGCCTTCCAGACGAATATCCTCGCTCTTAATGCAGCTGTAGAAGCCGCGAGGGCGGGACAGCATGGCAAAGGCTTCGCCGTTGTGGCAGAGGAAGTTCGCAATCTCGCTGCCCGATCAGCCAGTGCAGCCAAGGAAACTACGGATTTGATCGAAGGATCTATTAAGAAGGTTGAAGGCGGGACGAAGATTGCGAACGACACCGCAAGTGCATTGAACGAGATTGTGGACGGGGTATCCAGAGTTGCCGAGCTGGTTGATCAAATTGCTCTTGCTTCGAATGAGCAAGCATCCGGCATAGAACAAGTGAATCAGGCGATCATGCAGGTGTCCCAAGTTACACAGACGAATTCTGCGACTTCAGAAGAATCTGCATCCGCAAGCGAAGAATTGTCGACACAAGCAGAGAAGATGAATGAACAAGTAAATCAATTTACATTGAGATCAATGAATAATCATGCTTATGCAAGTAAAGAAGAACTGAGCCCCGAGGTCAGGCAGATGCTGAGCAGACTGTCTGGGGAATCAGGAGATCGTATGGAGGACGATAAGTCCAATCACAACAAGGGCAGCGGAACTAAGAAGATTGTATTGAGCGATCAGGAATTCGATAAATATTAAGAATGTGAAGGAAGGAGGGCCGTATGTTAGGCTCTCCTTCTTCTCGACAGGAGTGATGTTTCCTTGGTTACGATTACGACGAAGGAATTCCAGCAGATGGCATCCTATATCAAGAGAATGTATGGTATACATCTGAAGATGGAGAAGACCGCATTGCTCATAGGCCGACTGCATCAGTTGTTGATGCAGAAGGGGTTTGCAACCTTCTCTGAATACTATGACTATGTAGTGTCTGATCACACAGGTGCAGCAGCACTGGAACTGATCGACAAGGTATCAACGAACCACACCTTTTTTATGAGAGAAACAGAGCACTTTCATTTTTTTCGCGATGAAGTCGTGCCATATATGGAAGGGAGTGTCTCTGACAAGGACTTGCGTATATGGTGTGCGGGCTGCTCCACGGGGCAGGAATCCTATACACTCGCTATGATTCTCAACGATTATTTCCTGACTAAACCGTCGGACTGGGATACGAAGCTTCTGGCTACGGATATTTCATCACGAGTGTTACAGCAAGCTGTGAGCGGTGAATATTCTGCTGAACAGATTGTTGCCTTGCCGAAGCACTGGCAATCCCGGTATTTCAAGAGGCTTTCAACGGGGAAATATCAAGTCGATGCAAAGATCAAAGCGCAGGTTATATATAGGAAGTTTAATCTGATGGAGCCTCGGTTCCCATTTCGAAAAAAATTCCATGCAATCTTCTGTCGGAATGTCATGATTTACTTCGACAAGTCGACAAGAGATGCATTGGTTGATAAGTTATGGGAACGAACAGAGCCTAACGGTTATTTGTTCATTAGTCAATCGGAATCTATCGATCGTGAGAAGACACCCTATAAGTACGTCATGCCTGGCGTGTATAGAAAGGACAGTCATTGAACATGCGAAGACAACCGCAAATAAAGGTGTTAATTGTGGATGACAGTGCACTGTTCCGAACATTATTGGCAAGAGGGTTATCGTCGGATTCGTCCATTCAAGTAGTTGGCACCGCCCGGAATCCGTATGAAGCAGCAGATCGAATGGAACGGGATGAGCCGGATGTGATGTTGTGTGATGTAGAGATGCCTCGCATGAACGGAGTGGAATTCATACGCCAACTGATGCCGCAGCATCCTCTGCCTGTCATTGTCGTGAGCACGGTAACAGAAGCGATATTCGATGCGTTGAGAGCGGGAGCTGTTGATTTTGTCGCGAAGCCTAATATGCAAGCTGTCGGTGAGGTGGAGCGGTTTATATTCGAACTAATCAAGAAGGTGAAGATTGCAGCATCCTCTAATTACATGCAGCCGAAGTCCCGAAAGCTTACCAGTATGGGCTATCGAGATGCTTCGTATGGGCAAGAAGGTGACATCATCGTCGTTGGAGCATCGACGGGTGGAACAAGTGCTGTTCATCAATTGCTCGAGCAGCTTCCTCCGCGAATGCCAGGGATTGCGATTGTACAACATATTCCGTCTGTATTCTCAAGAATGTTCGCTGAGCGGATGAATGCGACAACAGACTTTCATGTCAAAGAGGCGCAATCCGGAGACAGGTTGCAGCGAGGAACTGTGATCATTGCTCCGGGAGACGAACATATACGGGTAGTGCGCAGCGGGGGAGGATACGCGGTGAACTGTGATGGAGCGGATAAAGTGAATGGACACAGACCTTCGGTAGACATCCTGTTCGAATCAGCGGCTAAGCAAGCGGGTGCTCGTGTAATAGCCGTTCTGTTAACAGGAATGGGCTATGACGGTGTCAAAGGAATGCTTGCTATTCGTCGTTATGGAGGAAGAACAATCGGACAAGATGCCGCTACATCTGTAGTCTACGGGATGCCCAAAGCGGCATACGATGTCGGCGCTGTACAATACCAATTGCCCCTGCAAGGGATTGCAGCGAAAATTTGTAGTTTGTTGACTCTCCCCCCCGGCTGACTTAGACTCATGGTATAATCATCATTGTATTGAAGCAAGCAACGGAGGAAGGGGCAAGCAGAAGTGGGGATGGCCGATGTTGTCCGCGAGTGGCGGCATGTATTCAAGTTGGACCCGGATCGGGACATAACAGATGAGGCGCTTGAGCGAATATGCATGTCGGGAACGCACGCGATCTTGGTAGGCGGGTCCAGCGGTGTGACGTTCGAGAATACAGTGGAGCTGCTTTCGCGCATCCGGCGCTATACGCTGCCCTGTGTGCTGGAAGTGAGTGATCAAGAAGCAGTCGTGCCGGGATTTGATTTTTACTTCATCCCGATGGTGCTGAACAGCCGCGACCCAAATATGATCGTAGGTCGTCATCAGCAGGCAATCCGCACTTATGGAACGAGACTGCCCTGGGAGTGGATTGTGCCGGAAGGGTATGTCGTGTTGAATCCAGACAGTACGGTTGCAGCAGTAACGAATGCGAATACGGGGTTGGATGCGCAGGACGTTCAGGCTTATGCGAAATTAGCGGAAACACTTCTTCACCTGCCGATCTTCTATATCGAGTACAGCGGCATGCAGGGTGATCTCGAACTCGTACGCGCCACTAAGCGCGAGCTGGAGAATGCGCGCCTGTTCTATGGCGGCGGTATTCACGATCTGGCTTCTGCTCAAGAGGCACTCGATGCAGCCGATACAATTGTCGTAGGCAATGCGCTCTATGAGAATTTGGACGCTGCGTTGGAGACCGTTCGGGCAACAGAGGTGTAGGCAGCAGGTACAGTTTTATTTTACTAAAGGGGTTTATGCTATATGTTTCAAGAAACAGTCGATATTCAACAAGCGGTCAGTCGCTTGAATCCACAGCAGCGCAAAGCGGTCGAGAGCACGGAGAAGCCGCTCTTGATTATGGCAGGGGCGGGCAGCGGCAAGACACGGGTGCTCACCCATCGCATTGCCTATTTGATCGCTACTAGCAAGGCGGCGCCGTGGAGTATTCTGGCGATTACCTTCACGAATAAAGCAGCGCGCGAAATGCAGGAGCGGGTATCTAGTTTAGTCGGACCGACCGGTGCGGATATATGGGTGTCCACCTTTCATTCGATGTGTGTGCGTATATTGCGCAGAGATATTGAGCGAATCGGCTATCGGTCCAACTTCACGATATTGGATGCGGGGGATCAGCAGTCGGTCGTGAAGAATTGCTTGAAAGAGCTGAACATCGACGCGAAGAAGTTCGATCCGCGCGGCATCCTATCCGTCATTAGCGGAGCGAAGAATGAATTGCTGACGCCAGAGCGCTTCGAGCAGAAGATCGGCGATTACTATCAAGAGGTTGCAGCGAAGGTATACAAGCTGTATCAGAAGAAATTGAAGAGCAATAATTCCCTCGACTTCGACGACCTTATTATGAAAACAATTGAGCTGTTCAGCGAGGTGCCGGAGGTGCTGGAGTTTTATCAGAACAAGTTCCTCTACATCCACGTCGACGAGTATCAGGATACGAACCGCGCGCAGTATATGCTGTGCCAGATGCTGGCAGACAAGCATCGCCGTATCTGTGTAGTCGGGGACAGCGACCAGTCGATCTATCGCTGGCGCGGAGCGGATATTAGCAACATTCTGAACTTCGAAGAGGACTATCCGGAAGCTGATGTCATCTTGCTGGAGCAGAACTATCGCTCCACATCGAATATTCTTAAGGCAGCCAATGAGGTCATCGCCAACAATACCGGCCGTAAGCCTAAGAACTTGTGGACAGATCAAGGTGAGGGCACGAAGCTCAAGCTGTATGCCGCGGATTCTGAGCATGATGAAGGGTATTTCATAGCCAAGGCGATCAGGGAAAATGTAGAAAACGGCGGAAAGCGCTACAACGACCATGCCATTCTGTATCGTACGAATGCGCAATCGCGGGTGCTGGAGGAAATCTTGATCAAATCCGACATTCCGTATCAAATCGTCGGCGGCATCCGCTTCTATGAACGGAAGGAAATCAAGGATTTGCTAGCTTATCTGCGCCTTGTCTCCAACCCCGACGATGATATTAGCTTCGCGCGTATCGTGAATGTGCCTAAGCGCGGCGTAGGCGGGACGACGATGGATAAGCTTGCTGCGCATGCTGCGGCTGAAGGGGTATCGCTGTTCGCTGCGTCCGCGGATGCTGCTGCTGTTGGCGTTGCAGCTAGAACAGCCGGAGTGCTGCAGGACTTCCGGGAGATGATCCAGCAGCTTGCTGCGCAGTCCGATTACTTGTCGGTAACGGAGCTTGCCGAGCAAGTGCTGGAACGGACGGAATACCGTCTGGAGCTGCAGCAGGAAGGGACGCTGGAATCGCGCTCCCGACTGGAGAACATTGACGAGTTCATGTCCGTTACTCAGGAATTCGAGAAGCGGAACGAGGACAAGTCGCTGGTGGCATTCCTGACCGATCTGGCGCTCATTGCAGATATCGACTCCGTGGACAACGACGGTGAGGCAATGAAGGACGGCGTCATCTTGATGACGATGCACAGTGCAAAGGGGCTAGAATTCCCTGTTGTATTCGTAGCCGGGCTGGAGGAAGGGATCTTCCCCCACATGCGCTCGTTGGAGGAACCCGAAGAGATGGAGGAAGAACGCCGGCTTGCTTATGTCGGCATTACTAGGGCGGAGGAGCAGCTGTTCTTGACGCGTGCGCAGTCGCGTACGCTGTACGGCCGCACGATGTCCAATCTGCCTTCGCGGTTTCTGAAGGAGCTGCCGGATGAAGTGATGGAGGATGTATCGCCGCAGCGGGATTTCCGCAGTTTCATATCCCGTACTTCAATCGGCGGGCCTTCGGGTGGCAGTGCTAATGTGAAGCCATCGCGTGTAACATGGAGTTCCGCAGGCAATCGCAGTGCAGCGCCGGGTTCAACGGGGCAAGCGGGAACAGGCGACCAATCTTTCGCAGTGGGCGACAAGGTGGGGCACAATAAGTGGGGAACAGGCACAGTTGTATCGATGAAGGGCAGCGGTGATGATACAGAACTGCAAATTGCATTCCCTGCTCCAGTAGGCATTAAGCGTCTATTGGCACGGTTTGCACCGATTACGAAACAGTAGCGTTGAAGTTGGAATGAATCATTTTGCCGTATAAAGGAAGGGATCGAACGTGAGCGAAGCAATCGCGCGTATGGAGCAGCTGGTGGAGGAGCTGAACCGTCTTAATTATCATTATTATACGTTGGACGATCCGCTACTATCGGATGCAGCCTATGACAAGCTGTATGATGAGCTCGTGCAGCTGGAGAAGGATTCTGGACAAGTGCTGGACGATTCACCGACGAAGCGGGTTGGCGGCGAGCTGTTGAAAGGGTTCGAGGAGCATCGGCATCTTGCTGGATTATGGAGCTTGGATAAGGCGCAGAACGAAGAAGACTTGCTCGCTTGGCATACTCGTATGCAGAAGCTGGTTGGGGACTACAATCAGAAGAACCCGGAGCAACCGCTGCCGACGCCTTCCTTCGTGGTGGAATTGAAATATGATGGACTTACGTTGAATTTGACCTATCGTGACGGTCAGCTTGTGCAAGCAGCTACGCGCGGCAATGGTGTGGTCGGGGAAGGCATACTGCCGCAGGTCCGCACGATTCGCAGCATCCCGCTCACGATTCCGTACAAGGATGGGACCATTGAAGTGCAAGGGGAAGGGATTATGCACCTGTCCACCCTGGAAGCCTATAACCAGACAGCGGCAGAGCCATTGAAAAATGCGCGTAACGCCGCAGCCGGAGCACTTCGCAACCTGAATCCGGCGGTAACCGCTTCGCGGAAGCTGGATGCGTTTATTTATAATGTGGGGTATAGCGACAATGTGGGGTTTGCCGATCATCGGGAAATGGTTGAGTTCCTGAAGGATAATCGCTTCAAGGTGAATCCGTACATTCTCTTCTGTGCATCGATTGAGGAAGTGACAGAAGAACTAGAGCGCATCGTTGCACGGCGGCATGAACTGGACTACCTTATTGACGGTGCTGTCATCAAGCTTGCCGATATGCGGACTCGCGAGGTGCTCGGGTATACAGAGAAGTTTCCTCGTTGGGCGGTGGCGTTCAAGTTCGAGGCTGAGGAAGCGACGACGGTGCTCAAGGAAGTGCATTGGGAAGTAGGACGTACAGGCAAGATTACGCCGGTGGCGAAGGTGGAAGCAGTCGAGCTGGCAGGCGTCACGGTGCAGAACTGTACATTGAACAACGCGGGGGACATTGAGCGCAAGCAGCTCAAGCATGCGCTTGGTTCACTCGTGTACATTCGCCGCTCTAATGATGTCATTCCGGAAATATTGGGCAAAGTGACAGATGAGGTCGATGGTGAGGAGATTGTCGTGCCGGAGCGCTGTCCCGCATGTGACTCTGAGCTAGTGATGCGCGGTGCGCACTTGTTCTGCGAGAATCGACTTGGCTGCACGCCGCAGCTGATTGCGCGGATCACGCATTTCGCTTCACGTGATGCGATGGACATTGAGACATTCAGTGTGAAGACGGCGCGCCAATTGCATACTGAGCTAGACGTGCGCGATCCGGCCGATCTGTATCATTTGGCCTTCGATGATCTGATCAAGCTGGAACGATTCGGCGAGAAGAAGGCGCAGAACCTGCTCGACGCGATCGAGAAGAGCAAGTCGCGTGACTTGGCTTCGTTCCTGTTCGCGCTAGGCATCCCGAATACCGGCAAAACGACGACGAAGGTGCTCGCCGATCATTTCGGCAGCTTGGCTGCAGTGCGGGCAGCGGAGCGGGATGAGCTAGTAGCGATTCATGACATTGGTGAAATTGTGGCGGACAGTATCGTATCGTTCTTCGCGGACCCTGTCATGAGGGACAGCATGGAGCGCATGCTCGCAGCTGGTGTCAAAGCAGAAGCGGTATCGTCCAGTGCTGCTTCGGAAGCGCTCGGCGTCACTGTAGAGGATAGTCCGTTCAATGGCAAGACGGTCGTGCTGACAGGTACGCTGACCAGTATGACACGTGATGAAGCCAAAGAGCTGCTAGAGGCGGCAGGGGCTAAGGTGACCGGCAGCGTATCGAAGAAAACCGATTACTTGGTAGCTGGCGAGAGTGCCGGCAGTAAGCTGACGAAGGCGCGCGACCTGGGCATTCTGGTTGTGGACAATGAAGAGGAGCTTCGACGGATGCTTGGTATGGAGTGATGCAGCAATCCAACGAAAAGCAGCAGGATTTCCATCGTTGGAATCCTGCTGTATTTTTTTACTGTATTTGTAGAAATGCCTTCATATTCGCGCAGTCAAGTAACGATCATCTTCTTGCTTATTGACCAAAGCTTTTCGGCTTTGTTCGCATCGAGCGCATATGACCTTACACCGTCGGCAAACGGGTTAGGTGAATCGTCGACGGGTGCGACTGCACAGTCTTCGAGGTACCGTCCGCCTATTTGGTCTTTGTCAGCGACGATAGCGGCCCAGACGGACGTTGCGGCTGCTTGGGCTACCTCTTTGAGCTCTGCTGGCGGTAGACCTGCTTCAGCGCGAGCGTTGCCGACATTCTCGAACAGACCTTGCAAGTCTTCCTGCGAGAAGTGGCGGGCGAGATCGGTAAGACTATTCCCGGGCATCACTGCCGCTGCTCTTATACCGCGCTGGCGATGACGCTTATCGAATTCTGCTGCGAAGAGCGTAGCGGCTGTTTTCGACCGGCCATATGCGACGAACGGGTCGTATGCCTGCTGCTCGTAATTCGGATCTTCCAAGTCTACGTCGGCGACACGATGAGCTTGAGACGATAGTACGATCAGACGTCCATTGTCGTTGAGTAGCGGCTCGATCTGATTGATCAAAGCGAAGTGACCAAGATAGTTCGTCCCGAACTGCATTTCGAAGCCGTCGGCTGTCCGCCCGAACGGAGTTGCCATTACGCCAGCATTGGCGATAATGGTATCGAACCGATGGCCGTTGTCCAACAGGTGATCTGCGCAGGTGCGAACGCTATGTAGAGATGCAAGGTCGAGCTCGATTAACCGTAAGCTGCCGCCTCCTTGCGCTGCTGCTTCAAGTGCCGAAGAAGTGGATGCTTCGGCTTTGACTAGATTCCTGACCGTGCCGACAACGCTAGCGCCGTGAGCAACCAGTGCGCGAGCCGTTTCGAGACCAATGCCAGAAGATACGCCAGTAATGAGAAGTCGCTTTCCCTTCAAATCAATGCCTGAAAGCACCTGATCTGCAGTTGATTTTGCATTGAATTTCTTAGTCATAGGTTTGCTCCTTTTATTCATGTATTTGTTATTCTCCCGGGGTTTGCATAATTTCGTAACGACCGTTACGATAAAATATATTATACAAATTGGTGAGCTCTGTCAATCAGTCAACTGTAAGACGTCATATTCTAGCGAGGAGAGTCATTCCCTTGTACTAGGTATAGCGTCTGAAAGATAATATAAGAATCTGGTTGCAGACTATTTGATGAGTCACTACAGGTTTTGCTACATTGTCAGGGTTTTGTAACGTATGTTATGATAATTTGCAGTGCGAATTGGGTACAACCCGTTAATGAATCAACTGTTACCAAGAAAGAGGTGACCGGACGAATGGGACGCAACCGTGAATTTGATGTGGAGCAGGCATTGGACGCGGCTCTTTGTGTGTTCTGGCGCAAAGGCTATGAGGGCGTGTCATATACAGATTTAACGCAAGCTACTGGTGTCGAAAGACCCGCGCTTTACGCGGCGTTCGGCAATAAAGAATCGCTGTTTCGCAAAGTACTTGCGCGCTATTACGAACACTATTTGGATTACTTCCCAGCAGCGCTAGAGCTGCCAACCTCGCGGGAGGTAGTCGCATACATCCTCAGCAGAGCTGCTGAATTGCATACTCGTTACCCAGATCGCAAGGGATGTCTTGGTATTCACGGTGCTTTGGCTGGCTCTGACGATGCAGAACCGATACGACGTGCCTTGATCGAAGCGCGAGCGGAAGGAGAAGCGACGTTACGTAACCGCCTCGAACGGGCGAGACAAGAAGGAGATTTGCCGGCAACAGCTAACAGTGCTGAGCTTGCTGCGTTCGTAATGGCAGTCCTTCACGGGATGGCTGTCCAAGCCAAAGCTGGCTTCAGTCGTGACATGCTAGAGGCTGTTGCTGCGCAAGCACTCTCCACCTGGCCTGTTGGCAACACTACGCACAACCCATAAAAGGATGACTAAAGTGAAACAACGAAAGAAGAACAGAAATAAAAGAAAAGAGAGAAGAATGGAGAAACATGAAGGACAGGGGGGATTCGATCAAGACGAGAATTTCTATGCTATTATTGATTACACTGACGGTGGCGCACCATATGGAATTACATGGGGAGAATATTACGACAACTTATATGAGTTTACTGATAGGGACTATTATTTTATAAGCGAAGTTATAGATGGCGGGAAAGTAATAGGTATAACATGGAAAGAGTTTTTGGTTCACGATCCGGTTTTTATTCGACGATTGAATTGCCTGGATATATAAGCATAAACCGCTTTCTGTCTTTGTTAAAATCCGGGAACGTATGGGTCTATCATGCAGCCAAGCAATACCTGCTGGAATATAGAAAAACCCATGTTTTCAGATTAAGTGTCTCCCAGGTAGAGGATGAGTGGATCGAGGAGGGGGTGAAATATCCTGATAAGAAAACCACCTCGTTTATAGAGGCGGTTTATTGTGCATTCGTACTTCATCGTTCAGAAATGGAAACCGCTCATAAATTCCGGCTTCATAATTTCACTTGATTATAGTAAGTTCAAAAGCGTATCTCCTGAATTTCAGTCTAGCATCGCGGTCAGACGATCACGCGGTAGTGAAGATGAACAACGCCGCTTCTGAAGCGGCGCTCACCGAGCAGCTCGAGCCGTATGCTGAGGTTGTCCGGTAATGCTCGCTTCCTTCCACCCAAGACAATCGGATTAAGAAGCAGATGACACTCGTCGATCAGTCCCGCGCTCATCGCCTGCCCAGCAAGCTCGGGGCCGCCAATCGTAATGTCGGCTCCTGAAGACTTCTTCAGCCTCCGGATCGCATCAGCATCGAATTCGCGCTCGATCCTGGTGCTGGCGCTTGAAACCGCCTGAAGCGTCCGGGAATACACGATCTTCTCAGCCGCTCGCCAGATCTGCGCGAATTCCCGCGTTTCCTCCGGTTGATCGCCGGGCTTGGCGCTTGCCGTCTCCCAGTACACCATCGACTCGTACATCCGACGCCCGTATAGGTAGGTGCCAATCGGCCGCTGAAAGTCAGTCCAGAACGCAAACAACTCGTCATCGGAGATCGACCACTCTAAATTGCCTCGCTCGTCTTCCATGTAACCGTCCAAAGATACGTTAATAGGGTAGATCAGTTTAGCCATTTCAATAGCGCCTCCAATTATTAGTTTCCAACGTCTTCCTCTGCCTGAGGTTCTTGATCTCTTCCTTGACATTCTCAATACACCAATCTGAAACTGTTCCATTCGATTTTCTCCAGTGGCGTGGAAAAAACGATTTTGAATGTCTTTTCGATCCACTCGACATGATTCCGTTTCATGTTGCGAAGCTGATGGGTTCGAAGGCACAGATGGCCAATAACTGTGCATTCCCTGATAAGTCACACGTCCCCAAATGACAGTGACGGCAGTACTCAGAATTTCTTTTGCGTGTTTCTCCAAATCAGCTTAGCACATTTCAGCTTGGGTTGTTTCTTATGGATTGCTAATTTAAACTGACAGTTTGTTTAATAAGTATAAGCAGAAAGTCAAAGCATTCGTGTCGGTCACAGAAAACAGGCATGAATTCACCAACATATTTTCTTACTCGCTGCTGTATTCTCATATTCCTTGCTGTCTAAGTAACGAAACCAAGCCAAATAATGTTGCAAATATTTAGTTGCAACGCCGTTAAAGCGTTTAAGCGGCTGTGGTATCTGTTTACGTTTTGGATAGGGTAAGCCCTTTACACGCTGCTTTCCGTTGGACTTAAACCGGTATTGAGCCATCCCCTTTGAATTCGTGATGTCGGGCTTCAGCCCGGAGGAAACCCGGGTCATCCAAGATTACATTCAGCAGAGCATCCGGGTGTTCAGGGAAGAGACCTGCAATTCTCACCCCCCCCATTATAGAACATTTGTTCGTGAAGAATGTTCCAACAATGAATCTAAACACAGATAAATTGTTAGGAGTGATAGCAATCTTGGTGCCTGTTTTCCCGCGTTTTAAGGAATGGGCTTATGCTGGTTTTTGTGATTGATTTGACAGGAGAGATATATTCAAAAGAATTGAAGTCGGTGACCCTGACAGTTGATGGATGACATTCTTTGACGGGTATTGATAGCTGGATCTTATGTTTGTTATTACAGATCACGAAAAATAGATTCATACGAAACAGGTGGAGTTTGAAGTAAATGCGAAGCTCTGGGATGGGGACAAACATTTTATGATAGCATGGAACGTAATTCTTGAGTCATTTGCTCGACTAACTCGGGTTTACCATGAAACTGAGCCGGAGTATTTTGAAATAGTTCGATTTTCCATTCATCTTGTTTGCGACTAACAACAAGAGTCTGATGTGCATTAGCATCCGGGTTGATATCCGTTTGTCCACGGGGAACCATGCCCGCTATCGCTCTTAACAAAGCTGATTCTGAACCATAGGAACGTACAACATTTACTTTTACATACAAATTGTGCGGTGGGATGATCTTTGAAAACAGGGGCGAGGTGTGAAAAAATGTTTTCCGGACCCATTTCGTGACTACCGTTAAAATAGTATGGAAGATGTAAACAAGGGAGGTGTCCCCAGTGAAGATGGTGTTGATCGTCGACGATGATCTGCGAATACGTATGATGATCGGAAGTTATTTGCAAGCGCATCAGATTGATGTGGTGGAAGCATCTAACGGCGAGGAAGCGCTGGAGAAAATGAAGCGGCACAACGTGGATCTGGTATTGCTGGATGTCATGATGCCGAAAATGGATGGCTGGGATACATGTTACGAACTGCGGCAGACCCAAAATGTGCCGATCATATTTTTAACGGCGTTGACCGGTGAAGAAGACGAGGTATACGGATATGATCTGGGGGCGGACGATTATGTTACGAAACCGTTTCGACTGAAAGTACTGATGCGAAAAATGGAATCGATCTGGCGAAGAACGAATCCGGAGAACAAGACCTTGCTGAAATGCGGCGCCATCGAGATTGATGTGCGGGCCAGAAGCGTAAAAGCGGACGGCATACCGGTGAAACTGCGGCCTCGCGAATTTGCGCTGCTGGTGTACCTGATTGAAAACAAGGGGCGCCTGCTTACGAGAGAACAAATCGTCTACCGGGTGTGGGGGAGTAGGTATGAAGGTGAATATCGGACGGTAGACACACACGTCAAGCGGATTCGGGAAAAAATAGGACAGCCCGCACATTGTATTCAAACTGTCTGGGGTGAGGGGTACAAAATTGAAGACCATCCGTAAACTTTCAATCACTTATAAGCTATTCGGCATCTTGTTCATTGGCACGGCCGTATCTTTATTCATTAGCTTTGTACTGGTATGGACAGGTTTTCAATCCTATTATACGAATCATCAGCTGCGGTCGCTGGAGGAATCATTCAACCATCAATACGGTCTGTTCTTCACTACGGAGACGCTGTCAATCGAAGACATATACGAGCACATCGCAGACTTCGAACTTGAGCAAAACGCCGTTGCGGTCGTGCTGGAAATGGGGCAAGCGGATTTCGGCAAAATTAATTATGAAGTGTTCCATCGCCCGCAACGTCCTGTCTCTGAGGAAGAGTTGAACTTCATATCCGACTTGGCGAACGACCGTTTGATTCGCAAGATCATTGTCCGGCATCGGGAGCAGGAGAACATCGCTTCATTTGCGGAAGAAATAGAAGGGCATCCCGTCCATTTTCTCTCCACGCCTATCCGAGGGGACTCGAATCGGTTTTTGCTGCTGGCGGTGCCGGACGATTCGGCCGTGGAAATTACGGGGGTGATCCGACGCTACTTTGGTATGGTCCTCGGATTGGCCTTGCTCGTTTCCCTAATCATTGCCTACCTGGTCTCACGGATCATTACTCGTCCGATTAAAAAGATTAAAGGGATTACTACGCGAATTGCTGCCCTGGATTTCAGCGAGAAGATCCATTATCCCGGCCGCGATGAAATGGGGCAGCTGGCCGCGAGCGTGAATCTATTGGCTGATCGACTGGATGAAGCTCTGGCCCGTCTGAAGAGAGACCTGAAGGATAAAAATGAGTTTCTCGGTGCAGTATCTCACGAGTTGAAAACACCACTCTCTCTAATTGAAGGCTTTGCGGAAATGATTGAGGAGCTTCCCTTGTCCATAGATCAGCGGAATGAGTATGCGTCGATGATCCGGGAAGAAGCTGAAAAAATGGATCGCGTCGTTAGCGAATTGCTGCAGTATACCCGGCTCAGCTCGGGTCAGATGCAGCTGGAAAAATCAACGTTTCCGGCCAGTGGGTTGATTAAAGAAGTGATGGGTCGGCTTCGTCCGCTCGCTGCGGAGAAACAGATCCAGCTAATCCTTCATCCGGCGGATGAACCGATTCAACTGCATGCGGATACGAGGCGGGTAGACCAATTGCTTACCAATTTGCTGACGAATGCGATCCGGCATGCTCCGTCTGGCGGGAAGGTGGAAATCGGAATTTCGGCTAAGGACGGAAACACACTCCTGTATGTGCGAAACGACGGCGAGCCGATTCCGGCATCGGAAATCGAGCGGATCTGGGAGCCGTTCGTTCGGGTTGAGAAATCGCGAAGCCGCGATACGGGCGGGACCGGCATCGGACTATCGATCGTGAAAAATATCGTACATCTTCACGGCGGATCGTGCCAAGCGGAAAACGTGAACGGCGGTGTCCGATTCCATGTAATCCTTCCGCCATGAAGTCATAAATCGGACACAGTTTTGAGGTAAGCTTCCCAACAAAGAATCAAAGGGAGGTTTGCAAAGAATGAATAAAGATTTAGGATCCACTGTTCTATGGTTCATCTTGGTTTGCCTGCTCCTGACCTTAGCTGGGCCCGTCATGGACGTGAATGCACAACAACTGCGAATCGACGAGGAAAAGCTGGCCGCATCCATCGAAAAAGCGTTTGACCGGTCCGATTTCAACGGTTATGTGATCGTGTCCAGGGAAGGTAGGGAACTGTTCAGCGGGGGAAACGGCTCTATCCATGAGGTCTCCGGCACGGAACCGGATGAAAACACGGTTTTTGGCATCGCCTCGATTACCAAGTCACTGACGGCAACCGGGATCTCTTTGTTGGCGCAACGTGGAGTCATTCAATTCACCGACACCATCGACAAGTATTTGGAAAAGGTTCCGGAAGATAAACAGCCAATTACCATTCATCAACTTTTAACGCACACTTCGGGAATTGCCGGCAACGTGGCAGACGATACGGAAGTATTGGGAAAAGAGGAGATGTTAAATCGTATCTATCATCAAAAACTTTTGTTTCCGCCAGGCAATCGTTACGCCTACAGCAACAGCGGCTACGTTTTGCTTGCCGCCATCATGGATGAAGTGTCCGACAAAGGCTATGCCCATTTTATGCAGGAGGAAGTTTTTCTGCCGCTCGGCATGACGAATACGGGCTACCCCGGCATGTCCATTTTTGATCGTCTCCATGTCACTCACGGAACCTATAACGGCAAAGATTACGGAAAGCTTTCGGATATTCCTTTCAGCTGGAACGGTCTGACTGGCAACGGAGATGTCCTGTCCACACCGAACGATATGCATGCGATGCTGAACAACTTGACTTCCGGCCGACTTTTGACCCCGGAGACCCTGGAGCTGATGAGGACACCCCATGTTTCCGAGGATGGGGGAAGCCCATTCTATTACGGCTATGGCTGGGTGATCGATCAAAATAACACGCACGGAAAAATCATCTCCCACAACGGCGGCGGATTGAGCGGAAACCATATCATTACTTATTTTGAAAAATACGATTTGAGTATACTGGTGTTTAGTACGCGTATCGAAGACCGACTGTTATTAAATCGTTTCCCATATTACGTGGATTATCCCGCTGATCAGTTAAGTGAAGCGATTGTATCCAATATTTTGTCAGGAAACTATGATCAAATGCCTTCGAAGATCCTTCCGTTATGGCGCGGGATCTTAATCTATGTTGCGGTGATCGTCTTGGCGGTGATAGTCGGATGGTTCTTGGTAAAGTTGATTAAAACGATGATCGGTTCGCGATAGGCAAAAACGAATACACATGTAATATTAAAGATACGAATACAACAATGATCTGCAAATGTGAGGGTGAGTCTCCATACACTGCGGCACACCTTTTCGAAAATGCCAGTGCCCCCCTAGCATTCTATGGTCATTTGGAAATGAAGCCCGCAAGGCTTCGGAAGCTTATACGCGTTCGTTGAATGGGTTATTGTCGTAGGGTCGTCGGGACGACGCGGTAGAATTGTTTATGAAAAAAGTTGGTATGCCGTCTGAGGCGATCGCAGGAATGCGTAAGGCTCCGGCATGGGCTGGCATGCCAGCACTCGCGCCAACCTTGGCCTACGACGATGTGGTCATGGGTGATGGTTCCGTTCCGGTAAAAGCGGCGGAAGCGGTGCGCATTCCGACCCTCGTGCTGGCTGGCGGTAACAGTCCGGCATTTATGCATGAAGCAGCGGATGCTGTCTCCGAAGCATTGCCGTCTGCCCAACGGATTACGCTGCAAGATCAGTCGCATGATGCAGATGCAGAAGCGCTGGCTCCGTTATTGTTGAGGTTTTTCAAGGAGGAAGGATAAGCTATGACATCCTTGGAAGATGATCTGCATGTTTTCGTGCTAGCCCCTTCCGATTTAAGGGAGTTTGGCAAAGTTGCGGTATCGCCGAATGGATCCTGCCGTGAAATTGCGGACTCTGCATTCCTGCAAGAAGTCGCTCGCCACCTTGTTGAACTCAATGGACGAGTCGATCTGAGACAGGTTCTTTTGCTGACTCGAGTTCATGGACATTGGACATTTCCTCCTAGAAGGTAATGCGTGGTCAAAAAGCTGGGAGGGGAACTGCGTAAAACATTTCGATATACGATCTCGCATAACATTTCATTCATGCGGCAGGACAGTAAGCTGTCCCTTGGTCGCCCGTGGGATTTCGAGGAAGAGGATTCAGGCGACACATCCGCCTCCCTAACTGCATCGCGGCTTCCCTTCGGGCTTAAGGGAGTGGGACGCCAGGAATGCCCAACGATAATGCGACTACGATCAGCGACTAACGGCGAACGTTCGATTACCGAGTACTACGTAAGAATGTCCAAGATCATTAGCTTGTTTAGTGATTAAATCTAAACTTCGATACTTCATACTAAGGTAATGGGTAGAAACGGTAGAACATGAAACAATTGAGCTTGCTATCTCTGCTCTCAATGTGGTACATTATCTCTTGCCGCCGGGAATCACCGGAGCGGGACATAGAGCATTACGGTATAGACGTTGCAGATGGAGCTTAAGGGCTTCGGACGGAATGGAATGCGGTAAGCCATTAGTTACGCTTATGTGTTTTTGTGCGGTAGACAACGGAATTGCATCTGAGAAAAAATTCCGCTTGCAATACTGAGACAAACCTGATAGTATAGTTTCTTGTCACCGCATTACACCTTACACGGTGCGGCGGGGCAAGCGAATGCTCTTTGAAAACTGAACAGCGAGTAAACGTCCGGATCATCTATATGATCCAACAACGATTCTTGAATGAATCGAAACAACGCAAGCATTGAAATGAGCAGACGCTCTTTCTAATAATGCTTCCTCGGACGGAGAGTTTGATCCCCGGATCAAATGCTCTCAAAAAGAGCGAAGCGAACTTTATTGGAGAGTTTGATCCTGGCTCAGGACGAACGCTGGCGGCGTGCCTAATACATGCAAGTCGAGCGGAGTTTCTTCATGGAAACCTTCGGGTGGAAGCGTAGAAACTTAGCGGCGGACGGGTGA